>Ga0247833_1000008_pt1 | contig 270568 bp, 266 predicted proteins | sample LaCruzMarch2015__7_FD_187117 | JGI IMG/M metagenome (GOLD analysis project Ga0247833, IMG submission 187117) | Freshwater microbial communities from meromictic Lake La Cruz, Castile-La Mancha, Spain - LaCruzMarch2015_8m | ecosystem: Environmental > Aquatic > Freshwater > Lake | place: Spain...
CTGCTGCTCAGCACCTTCGCCGCCGGCGGCTGAGATAGGTTGGCCGCGCAAAGGCCCCCGCTCCGTGGCTGAAACTCTCCTGTTCAACGCCCTGCGCGAAGCCATCGACGAGGAGATGGCGCGCGACCCCCATGTCTGTGTCATGGGTGAGGACGTGGGCCATTACGGCGGCTCCTACAAGGTCACCAAGGACCTCTGTGAGAAGTACGGCGAACTGCGGGTTCTGGACACCCCCATCGCCGAGAACAGTTTCACCGGCATGGCCGTCGGTGCGGCCATGACCGGCCTGCGGCCGATCGTGGAGGGGATGAACATGGGCTTCCTGCTGCTGGCCTTCAACCAGATCTCTAACAATATGGGGATGCTGCGATACACCAGCGGCGGCAACTACACCATCCCGGCGGTGGTGCGTGGACCCGGCGGTGTCGGCCGCCAGCTCGGTGCCGAGCACAGCCAGCGCCTCGAGGCCTACTTCCACGCCGTGCCGGGCATCAAGATCGTTGCGGTGAGCACCCCCACCAACGCCAAGGGCCTGATGAAGGCCGCCATCCGCGATAACAATCCCGTGCTCTTCTTCGAGCACGTTCTGCTCTACAACCTCAGCGAGGACATTCCCGAAGGCGACTACATCTGCGCCCTCGACCAGGCCGAGGTCGTCCGTGAAGGCAAGGACGTCACGATGCTCACCTACTCGCGCATGCGCCACCACTGCCTCAAGGCGGTGGAGCAGCTGGAGGCCGAGGGTGTCGACGTCGAGCTGATTGACCTGATCAGCCTCAAGCCCTTCGACATGGAGACCATCGCCCGCTCCATCCGCAAGACCCACAAGGTGGTGGTGGTGGAGGAGTGCATGAAGACGGGTGGCATCGGCGCCGAACTGATCGCCCTGATCACGGAGCACTGTTTCGACGACCTCGACGCCCGGCCTTTGCGTCTCTCGTCCCAGGACATCCCCACGCCCTACAACGGCAATCTGGAGAACCTCACCATCATTCAGCCGCACCAGATCGTCGCCGCGGCACACGATCTGAAGGCGGGTCGTCGCTGAGATGGGACGCCAACAGGGCTGGTTCGCCCTCATCCTCGCCCTCACGATCGCCTCCGGCGCCCTCCTAGCCAATTACGGACTGCAACTGGGTCTCGACCTGCGCGGCGGCAGCCAGCTCACCCTCCAGGTGATGCCCGCTGGCGCCATCACCCGGGTGGACACCGAGCAGCTGGAGGCCGTCAAGGACGTGCTGGAGCGCCGGATCAATGGTCTGGGCGTGGCTGAATCCACCCTCCAGGCGGTGGGCAGCGACCAGCTGGTGCTGCAGCTCCCCGGCGAGCAGGATCCCAGCCAGGCAGCCCGGGTCCTCGGCAGCACGGCCCTGCTGGAGTTCCGGGCCCAGAAGCCCGGCACCGAGCAGGAGATGCAAGGTCTGCTGGGCCTCAAGCGCCAGGCCGAGTCGGTGCTGCGCTCCAAGCGCCCCCCCTCCGCCCTCGACGACCCCACGGCCACACCGGCGCCGCCGCCGGTCACCCTGTCGGCGGAGGATCTGGCCAAGGCGCTCCGGTCCCTTGGCATTCAGGTTCCCGCCGGCACCAGCGAGATCGACCAGCTCGAGCTGCTGCTCCGGGAGACCAATCGCCGCATCCTCGCCCTCTACGGCCCTCCCCTGATCACCGGCAAGGACCTCACCAGTGCCGGCCGCCAGCAGCAGGCCACAGGAACCGGCTGGGAGGTGACCCTCGGCTTCAACAGGGAAGGGGGCGAGAAGTTCGCCGCCCTCACCCAGTCGATCGCCGGCACCAACCGGGTGCTGGGCATCGTCCTCGATGGCCGCTCGATCAGCGAGGCCAGCGTCGGCGAGCAGTTCAAGGTGGCCGGTATCACCGGTGGTTCCGCCTCGATCAGCGGGAACTTCAGCGCCGAGGAGGCCCGCGACCTGGAGGTCCAGTTGCGGGGTGGCTCCCTGCCCCTGCCGGTGAAGATCGTCGAGGTGCGCACGGTCGGACCGTCGCTGGGGGCTGAGAACATCCGCTCCAGCTTGGTGGCGGGCCTCTCGGGTCTGGTGCTGGTGGCCGTGTTCATGGCGGTGGTGTATCGCCTGCCCGGGATCGTGGCGGTGGTGGCCCTGAGCCTCTATGCCCTGTTCAACCTGGCCATCTACGCCCTCATCCCTGTCACCCTCACCCTTCCCGGCATTGCCGGCTTCATCCTCTCGGTGGGGATGGCCGTGGACGCCAACGTGCTCATCTTTGAGCGCATCAAGGAGGAACTGCGCGGCGGCAACACCTTGATCCGCTCCATCGACACGGGCTTCGCCCTGGCGTTGTCTTCGATCATCGATGGCCACGTCACCGGTCTGATCAGCTGCGCCGCCCTGTTCTTCCTCGGCACCGGCCTGGTCAAGGGCTTCGCCGTCACCCTGGCCATCGGCCTGGTGCTGAGCCTGTTCACGGCCCTCACCTGCACCCGCACCCTGCTGCGCCTGCTGATGAGTTACCCGGCTCTGCGGCGCCCCACCTATTTCCTGACGGCCCGCCAGTTGCCCCCTGCCAAATCCGCCACGCCCCAACCCGGACTGGCCTGAATGACTGCCATGACCCCTGCCCCTAATCCCCGCTTCCGCATCAGCCGCTACCGGCGTCTGGCCTGGGTGGGCTCGTTGCTGGCCTGTGGCCTGAGCCTGCTGGGCCTGGCGCTCTGCTGGCTGAACCCGGCGATCGGCGCGCCGTTGCGGCCTGGACTTGATTTCACCGGTGGCACCCAGGTTCAGGTGGAACGCGACTGTTCCCCCTGCAAGGCGATCAGCGCCGCCGAGATCCGCCAGGGCCTCACCAGCCTCGACCTGCCGTCCCCTGAAGGGGAGATCGCCCCCAGCCTGGGCAGCGCCTCGGTTCAGGTGCTCGACGGCGGCCGCTCCCTGCTGCTGCGCCTGCCCGCCCTTGAAGCCGACCAGAGCAAGGCCCTCATCGATGGCCTTGCCGGCAGGTTCGGCCCGCTGCTCAAGAGCGGCACCTCGGTGAACACGATCGGCCCCACCCTCGGCTCCCGACTCCTGCAGGGGAGCCTCATTTCCCTGCTGGTCAGCTTTGCGGGAATCGCCGTTTACATCTCCTTCAGCTACAGCGGCGTCTTCGCTTTCCTGGCCCTGCTGTGCCTGGCCCACGATGTGCTGATCACCTGTGGCCTGTTCGCCTGGCTGGGGCTTCTGCAGGGCATCGAAGTCGACTCCCTCTTCGCCGTCTCCCTGATCACCGTCGCCGGCTATTCGGTCACCGACACCGTGGTGGTCTACGACCGGATCCGCGAGCAGCGACGCACCCTGGGTGATCTTTCCCTGGTGGACCAGGTGGATGTGGCGGTCGACGCCACCCTCACCCGCTCGCTTTACACCTCCTTCACCACCCTGCTGCCCCTGGTGGCCCTGATCTTCTTCGGCGGCAGCACCCTGTTCTGGTTCGCGGTAGCCCTCACCGTGGGCATCGCCGTCGGCAGCTGGTCGAGCATCGGTGTGGCTCCCACCCTGCTGCCGGTCCTCTCCAAACGATGAGAGGCCCCGATCGTGTTGAGGGGCCCCGGGGTGGCTGGCCCATGCTGCCGGTGGTCCTGCTGGTGCTGGCCCTGATCGATCTGCGGGTGGAGTTGATCCTGCTCTGGGACCATTTCACCCTGACGTCCCTCACCGCCGCCGTGCGCTCCCATCTGCTGGCCGTGGCGGTGCTGCTCAGCCAGCCCTCCCTCTGGCACCACTACCGCCGCTCCCGCGGCTGAGGGGATCGGGCCGATCGACCGCCGCGATCAGGTCAGATCCCAGCGGTCCATCACGTCCCGCACCAGCACCTCTTCGCAGGCCACCTGCAGCACCACCACCAGGGGCAGGGCCAGAAGCAGCCCGGGCAAGCCCAGCAGGGCCCCCAGACTCAGCTGGGCCATCAGGGCGACGGTGGGCAGCAGGTTGACGGTGCGGCTCAGCAGCAGGGGTGTGAGCAGGAACGCCTCGCCGTTCTGCAGCAGCAGGCGCAGCACCAGCACCTGGACCACCTTCGCCGGTGAGATCAGCAGGGCGACGGCCAAGGGCAGCAGGGTGGCGGCCGTCGGGCCGATGGTGGGCACGAAGGTGAGCAGACCGCAGACCAGGCCGCTCAGCAGCGCCAGGGGCACCTGCAGCAGGGCCAGGCCCGCCCAGGTGGTGACGAACACCACGGTGCCGGAGATGGTCATGCCCGCCAGCCAGCCACCGAGGGCCTCGCGGCATTCCCGCAGCAACTGTTCCATGCGCCGCCGGTAGAAGCGGGGTGTGGCGGCGATCACCAGGCGTTGATGGCTGACCGGATCGAGCGCCATCAGGATCGCCAGCAGCAGCATCAGCAGCAGCTGGATGGTGCTGTTGGCGGCGCCACCCGCCACGCCGAGCAGCTGGCTGCCCAGGGGCTGGAGCCGGTCCCAGAGGCTTCCATCGTCCAGCTGCCGTTCCAGGTCGCGCAGCAGGGGGGTCTTGGGAACCACGTCGCCGAGCCGCTGGACCAGCTCGGGGACCAGCTGGCTGAACTGGCGGATCTGGTCAATCAGCTCCGGCAGCAGCAGATTGCCCAGGAGCCAGCCGATCACGACCAGCACCAGCAGCACCAGCGACAGGGCCGCCCCCCGGTTCAGACGGGTGAGCCGCCGCAGCAGGGAGGTGGGCACATCCAGTGCCACCGCCAGCACCACGGCGCCGAAGAGGATGAGCAGCACCCAGCGCAGTTCCCAGAGCAGCAGGAACAGCGCCACAAGGGCCAGGGCCCCGAGCAGGGTGCGTGCCTTCATGTCTGCCGGCGCTCCCGCTTCCAGGGGTCGAGGATGTCATGGATCAGCAGATCCCGTAGCAGCACCTGCAGACACACCGCCAGCGGCAGGGCGAGCAGCAGGCCGAGGGGGCCGAACAGCAGGGTGAACAGAAGCTGGGCGGTGAGGGTCAGGCCCGGCAGCAACTGCAGCTGGTGGTGCATCACCGAGGGGGTGATGACGTAGCTCTCCAGGTTCTGGATGACCACGTAAACCACCAGGACGGCCACGGCCTTCCAGGGAGCATCCAGCAGGGCCACCGACATCGGGAAGATCGTGCTGAGTGTCGGTCCCACGTTGGGAATGATGTTCAGCAGGCCGGCCAGCAGGGCGTTGGCCGCCACCAGCTTCACGCCCAGCACGGACAGGCCGATGGCCGCCAGCAGCCCCACGCAGAGGGAGCTGATCAGCACCCCCACCATCCAGCTGCTGAGGGCCGTACCGCAGGCCACCAGCACCTGCCGCAGGCGCCGCCGATAGAAGGAGGGTGCCAGCAGCAGCAGGGCCTCCCGGTAGCCGGTGGGTTGGGCGGCGACCATCAGGGAGACGGCTACCACGAACAGGGTCTGGAGCAGAGCGGCACCGAGATTGCCGGCCACACCCACCAGGCCGATCGCGCCGCCGCCGAGCCGGCCCAGCAGATCGGGGGGCAGGGTGGCGGGAATCGAGAGGGTGGATTTGAGCCAGTCCAGGTTGCCGTCCCTGCGGCCGTAGACCATCTGGGACGCCCCCTCAAGCGACTGGCGCACCAGCTTCAATAGCTCGGCCCAGGCCCGCGGCACCTGCTGCACCAGTTCGCGGAACTCGGCGATGAAGGGGGGGATCACGACCGTGGCCACCAGCAGCACCACCAGCGTCACCAGCAGCAGCGCCAGGAGAAGGGCGATGGGCCTGGCCACGCCGAGGCGTTCCCGGATGGCGCCCACCAGGGTGCACAGGGCCATGGCAAGCACCACGGCGGCGAACAGAAGGATCAGGGCGTCACGCAGGCTCCATAAGAGAACCAGCGCCGCCAGCAGGGTGATCAGGCCCAGCCACTGGCCGAATTTCAAGCCTCCTCCTGGCCCTCCTCGGCCGGCTCGTCACCCTGGCCGGCAAATCCCAGACCATGGCCGTCGGCATAGCGCTGGGCGAAGCGCATGAAGCGCTCGAAATCCGCGGTGCTCTTCCAGGTGTAGGTGGCTTCCAGGGCGCTGGCCTTGCCGTTGACGAAACGGGCCTTGACCTCCCGGGTAACCATCTCACCCTCCTCGTCGAGCATGAACATGCCGGTGATGTCACCCACGGCCTGGGGGGCCAGGGCCTTGGGCTCCTCGAACACGAAGGTGGCCTGGCCGGTGCGGCCATCCCGTGACCTTGTTAGGCGGATGTCGGGCACGACCGTCTCGTCCACCCCGCGGAAGAACTGAATGGCGGCGGCCATGGCACTCGCACAAAAGGGGACTTTAGGCAGACCCTGTCCCGGCTCCCCCTGTGGCCGTGCCCATCGGCCCTGACATAGTGGATTTCACCATGCTGCCTCTTCGGCTGGTCGTCTGCCCATGCTCTCCGGTCCACCGGTTTTCAGCACCGTCGATGCCGAACAGCTGCTGGAGCGCTTCCTGGCGGGCTCGGCCCGTCAGCGCCGCAGCCTCCTGGGCCCCCTTGTGCAGGCCGGCTCCGACCTGCTGCAACGGATCCCGGACCGGCTCGACCGGCTTGATGCCACCGGCGACGACTGGGCCGCCGGCCATCTGATCCAGCTGCTGCTGGCGTCGCCGGACACGGGCCTGCAGCAGGGGTGGCTGGCGCGCCACCCCGACGGCTGGCTCGCCGTCGCCAGCGTCGCCGGCCTCGACTACGCGCCGCTGCAACTTCATCTGATGCGGCAGGCCTTCGAGGAGGCTGACCGCCTCACCAGCGAGCACCTGCGCCAGCTGGCCGGTGAAGCGGCCGTGCGGCGCGGCTACGTCTATTACAGCGAGGTTGCGGCGATGCCGGCCACCGACCTCACCAGCCTCGACCGTCTCTGGTGCTGCTATTCCCAGGGGCGTTTCGGCTTCTCGGTCCAGGCCCGCCTGCTGCAGGCGTGTCAAGGGCAGTGGGATCGGCTCTGGCCCCGGCTCGGCTGGAAAAGCGACGGCACCTGGACCCGCTACCCGGGCTCCTTCCAGTGGTCGCTGGAGGCGCCGGAGGGCCACATGCCCCTGATCAACCAGCTGCGGGGTGTGCGGTTGATGGACGCCGTTCTGCAACATCCCGCCATACAGGTCCGCCTGGGGGATTCACCGGCCGGGCGCGCGCGTTAGGTTCCGATGAGGCGAACTGGAATACCTGCTTCATGCAGCTCCGCTGGGCCGACTACATCACCCCCTCCACCCTGCAGCTGGCCCCGCTGGTGGAGCTGCTGCTTGAACCCATTGGCTGCGCGCTGCGCCAGGCGGAGCTGCAGCTCGGTCTGCAGGAGGCCCTGGTCAATGCTGTGCGTCATGGCAATGGCTGTGATCCCGGCAAGTGCCTGAGGGTGCGACGCATCGTCACCCCCCGCTGGGTGGTCTGGCAGGTGCAGGACGAAGGCCCGGGGCTGCCGCCCCATGCCCGCCGCAGTGCCCTGCCCTGCCAGCACGACGCCCCCTCCGGCCGGGGCCTGTTCCTGATTCATCACTGCTTCGATGACGTGCGTTGGAGCGGCCGGGGCAACCGGCTGCAGCTGGCGGCACGGCGGGCGGCGGTCAGCGACCGTGGGCCGGACAGCCAGGATCGCTGATCTCGGCCCGCAGCCAGGCCTGGGCGTTCTCCAGCAAGGCGATGGCGCTGCGCCGACCCTCGGTGGCTGCGCCGGCGGCCGGTTGGTCGGCGGCCAGAAGCTGAACCAGGGCTGCCGCCACCTGTTCGGCCGCCCGCCGGGAGCGTTGGTGCTTGAGGGCATGCCAGTCCCGGTCGCCGATGCTGAGCTGGCGATGCAGGCGTTCGGCCAGGGGCAGGGCCTCCGGCGGCCACGTCCGGTGCGACGGGATCGAAGCTTCGGAAGGAGAGGCCTTTTCGGCTGGAACGCTGGTGGCTGCCACTGGACGATCGGACCGCAGTGGTCCCATCCTGTCGTTCCAGGTCTCGCCCTGTCGAACGCGCCAGCATGAGCCAGCACCAGCGCCCCCGTCGCACACCGTCATCCGGTCTGCTGCACCATCTGGCGGCGGTGCTGAGCATCGCCGGCCGGCCGGGGGCCGTTGCCCCCACTGGCGTGACCCTGCGGCGGCGGCGGCAGAAGCTCGTGCTGGCCCAGAGGCTGCTGGATCCCCTTCCCGACGCCCTGCTGCCGAGCAGCCGCCACGGTGAGCGGTTCTGGTCAGCCCTGCGCTGGGGGGGGCTGGGGCTGCTGCTGGCCTGGCTGCTGCGTCCTTGAGTCAGGCGATGGGGTCGCTGGCGAACTCGAGGGGATGGGGCCTGTGCTCCAGCTCCTCCAGCTCCCGGCGTTTGAGGCTGATCCAGTCCTCGAGCAGCTCCTGGCTGAACACGCCACCGGCGAGGAGGTAGTCATGGTCGGCGGCGAGGGCCGCCAGGGAGCCGCCCAGGTCGGTGGGCAGGCTGGCGCCACGGGGCGGGGCGGAACCGGCGGCGGACTCCAGATCGCTGGCGGAACCGGGATCGCTCTGGCGGCGCACGCCATCAAGCCCGGCCAGCAGCATGGCCGCCAAGGCCAGGTAGGGATTGGCCAGTCCGTCCGCCTGCCGCACCACCAGCCGGCGCTTGTCGGGGTCGCTGCCGCTGTCGGGAACGGCGACCACCGTCGAGGGGTCGTTCCTGGCGTAGGTCAGGCGGGTCGGGGCCTCGGGGCCGCACCGCAGCCGTCGGTAGCTGTTGACGCCGGGGTTGGTGAAGGCGGCCAGGGAGGGGCCATGGTGCAGCAGCCCGCCCAGGTACCAACGGGCGGTCTGGGACAGGTCGCCGTAGGTGCCTTCGCCGCAGAACAGGGGCTGACCGGTCCTCCAGAGGCTCTGGTGCACCGCCAGGCCGGCACTGATGGGCTCCAGGGTGGGCCTCGGCAGCACGGTGGCGCTGCAGCCGTGGCGCTGGGCGACGTGACGCAGCACGTAGCGGCTGACCATCAGGGCATCGGCGGCCCGCAGTGGGTCGGCGCTTCCCAGGGTCAGCTGCTGCAGGGACCCCATCGGTGCTGGCTGGCCGAGGCGGGCCCGCAGGCCCAGGGCCGCCAGGGTGAGCAGCAGCTCGCTGCAGAGCGCCTCCGGTGCTTCCGTGCCATGGACGACCCGGCAGCCATATCCCTGGGCGTCGCCGTGCCAGGTCAGATCGCTGAACAGGAAAAAGTCCTGCGTCACGCCGAAGCGGGCCGCATCGGCCAGGCCGCTGCCGGCCAGCAGGGCCAGGGCGCGGCCAGCCAGGGAGCGGGGGCAGTGGCGCAGGTTTGCGTCTGCCGCCGCCGGCGCCTCGAACGACGCGATCAGGCTGAGGCTTCGGGGGGAGAGATAGGGGTCGATCCAGGCGGTGCCGGGGTCCGGATGCAGCACCAGACCGCTGGCAAGGCTGTTGAGGGAAAGGCTTTCCCGGCCAAGGCTGTCGAGGCCAAGGCCCTGCTGAAAGGCCCCCTCACCGAACTGGTGGGTCTCCAAGCCGAACGAATGCCAGCGCCCCTGCAGGTCACTCACCTTGAGGTCGATGCGCTCGATGCCGTCCTCCCCGAGGCGGCGCAGGACGTCCTGGGCGGAGCTGGCCATGGCGGTGGGCGGATGGGAAGGCTGCCGCCACGATGGTGCCGCCCCGGCGGACCGGTGGCCGCGTAACCGTTTCTGTCAGATTCCCCAGAACCAGCCGCAGGACAGGAATCTGGCGGATTGCGAGTGCTACCTTCCGCTGCAGGTGCGTCGATCCGTTTCGTCCATGCGAGATGCCATCACCGGTCTGATCGGTCGCTACGACCAGCTGGGCCGCTATTTCGATCGTTCCGCGATCGATCGGATCGATGCCTATTACGGCCAGGCGGAGTCGCGACTCGCCGCCGTCGAGCTGATCAATCGGGAAGCGGCCGTCATCGTGCGCGAGGCGGCCCAGCGCCTCTGGCTTGAGGATCCCGAACTGCTCCTCCCCGGTGGCAACGCCTACACCACCAGGCGCCTGTCGGCCTGCCTGCGCGACATGGACTATTTTCTGCGCTACGCCAGCTATGCCCTGGTGGCCGACGACTTCACCATCCTCGACGAGCGCGTTCTCAACGGACTCGATGACACCTACAAGAGCCTGGGTGTCCCCACTGGACCGACCGTCCGCAGCATCGCCCTGCTCGGCGAGGTGATCGCCGAGATGCTGGCCGACGCCGGCCTGGTGGACACCGGCCTGGTTCGGGCCCCCTTCGAGCACCTCTGCCGCGGCCTCGCCTCCAGCAACGTGCGCGCCCGCTGAGCGGCAATTCTCTAGTCTCAGATCACTTCTGCCGCTCCGCCAGGTCTTGCCCCTTCCCCCAGTGCCTCCCACCGTCAGCAGCACCCACAGACTCGCTCTGGATCCCATCGCCACCCCGGAGCGGCTGCTGCTTGGCCCTGGCCCTTCCAACGCCCACCCCACGGTGCTGCAGGCCCTGGCCCGGATGCCGATCGGGCACCTCGATCCCCTCTACATCGAGCTGATGGGTGAGGTGCAGGAGCTGCTCCGCTACGCCTGGCAGACCGACAACCGACTCACCATCCCGATGAGCGGCACCGGCAGCGCCGCCATGGAAGCCACCCTGGCCAACACCATCGAGCCCGGCGACAAGGTGCTGGTGGCCGTGATGGGTTACTTCGGCCAGCGCCTGGTCGATATGGCCGGCCGCTATCGGGCCGACGTCGTCACGATCGAGCGGCCCTGGGGAGAGGCCTTTGATCTGGCCGAACTCGAAGCTGCCCTGATCACCCACAAGCCCGCCATCCTGGCGATGGTGCATGCCGAAACCTCCACCGGCGTGTGTCAGCCGATGGAAGGAATCGGCGAGCTCTGCCGCCAGCACGACTGCCTGCTGCTGCTCGACACGGTCACCTCGCTTGGGGCGGTGCCGCTGCACATCGATGCCTGGCAGGTGGACCTGGCCTACAGCTGCAGCCAGAAGGGTCTCAGCTGCCCCCCCGGCCTGGGCCCCTTCACGATGGGTCCGCGGGCCGAGGCCAAGCTGGCTGCCCGCTCCGGCAAGGTGCCCAACTGGTACCTCGATGTCTCCCTGCTCAACAAGTACTGGGGCAGCGACCGGGTGTACCACCACACCGCACCGGTGAACATGAACTTCGGCATGCGTGAGGCCCTGCGGCTTCTGGCCGAAGAAGGGCTGGAGGCCGCCTGGGCGCGACACCGCAGCAATGCTGAGCGCCTCTGGGCCGGTCTGGAGCGTCTGGGCCTCGAACTGCATGTCAGCGAGCCCCTGCGTCTGGCCACCCTCACCACTGTCCGCATTCCCGAGGGGGTCGACGGCAAGGCCTTCAGCCGCCATTTGCTCGATCGCTTCGGCATCGAGGTCGGCGGCGGGCTCGGGGATCTGGCCGGCAAGGTATGGCGCATCGGCCTGATGGGGTACAACAGCACCCCGGAGAACGTCGATCGCCTGCTCGGCCTCTTCGCCAGCGAACTGCCCGCCTTTCAGTCGTCCCCTGCCGCTGTGGTCGCCGCCATCGCCTGACGGGCCAGACGCCGCTGACGGAACCACCCCTCGAGTTGCTGGCTGGCCCGCTCGCCCCGCACCCCACCGCTGACCGCCATGTGGTGGTGGGCGCTGGGATGGCTGGTCAGGTCGAGGCTGCCGCCGAGGGCACCGCGCTTGGGGTCCCCGGCGGCGTAGATCACACGGCCCACCCGCGCCTGGATCAGGGCACCGGCGCACATCGGACAGGGTTCAAGGGTCACCAGGAGGGTGCAGCCGTTGAAGCGCCAGTCGCCCCTCGCAGCCGCAGCCTGGCGCAGGGCCAGCAGTTCGGCATGCCCCAGGGGATCCGCCCGTCGGTGGCGGTGGTTGCTGCCCCAACCGACACAGCGGCCGGCCTCATCCAGTAAAGCGGCCGCCACTGGGATTTCCCCCCGGGCCCCGGCCGCCTCGGAAAGCCGCAGGAGCCGGTCCATCCACAGCAGGCTGACGGCATCACTCACCATCCTTTTTTTCTAGCCATCCCTCCGCCAGGGCAGGCGGCAGAATGGCCAAGCCCCCACAGTCGCCGTTGGCCAGCGTCCCCCCCGCCCACCGGCCATCGCCGTCCCCTCGGGACTTCGGCGCCTTTGCCGATCCTTTTGAACTCGACCCGGCCCTGGAAGAGGTCCTGCAGCAGGCGTCCGGACTCCTCTGCCGCTGGCTTGGCCAGGCCGGCCACGGCACCCCCCTTCCAGGGTTAAGTGTGCTGCCGGCGGTGGAACCGGAGCTGGCGGGACTGGGAAGCGACAGGCTCCTGGCCGATCTGCAGCTGGTGATGGAAGGGGCCTACAACCCCAACCACCCCGGCGCCCTGGCCCACCTCGATCCGCCGCCCCTGTCGGCCTCGATCGTGGCCGACCTGATCTGCGCCGGCCTGAACAACAACCTGCTGGCCGAGGAGCTGTCCCCCAGCCTCAGCCGACTGGAGCGGGCCCTGTGCGCCTGGATGGCCGGCCGACTTGGTCTGCCGGACGGGGCCGGTGGCGTGGCCGCCAGCGGCGGCAGCCTCAGCAACCTCATGGGCCTGGTCACCGCCCGCCACCAGCGGGGCCTGGCCTGCCGGGGGGACGCGGTGGTGCTGTGCAGCGAGGAGGCCCACGTGTCGTTGATGAAGGCCACCGCCGTGATGGGTCTGCCGCCCGACGCCCTGGTGCAGCTCCCCGTGACCGCTGCCGGCGCCCTTGAACCCCAGGCCCTCGAGAAGCGGCTGGCGCAGCTCGACCGGGCCGGTACGCCGGTGATCGCCGTGGTGGCCACCGCCGGCACGACCGTGCGCGGCGCCCTCGATCCCCTGGAGCCGATTGCGGCCCTGTGCCGGCGTTACGGCCACTGGCTGCACGTGGATGGGGCCATCGGCGCGATCTTCGCCTTCAGCGACCGATTCCGCACTCGGCTCGCCGGTCTGGGGCTGGCCGATTCGGTCACGGTCAACCCCCAGAAGCTGCTCGGCATCACCAAGACCTCCTCCCTGCTGCTGCTGGCGGATCCACGCCACCTGCAGCGGGCCTTTGCCACCGGACTGCCCTACATGGAACCCAGCTGGGGCGGCGGCCACCAGGGGGAGGCGGGGCTGCAGGGCACCCGGCCAGGCGAGATCCTCAAGCTCTGGCTGGGTCTGCGCCAGCTCGGCCTCGACGGCGTGGCCGCCCTCATCGACGCGGCCGTCCAGCGCCGAACGGACCTGGAGCAGCGGCTGCGGGCCATCGGCGGCCTCAGCCTCTGCAGCGGACCCCTGCACCTGCTCGCGTTCCGGCCCGAGGGCTGTGAAGGGGCGGAGGCGGAGCGCTGGAGTGCCGCCACCCGGGCGGCCCTGCTGGCTGAGCAGCTGATGCTCTCGCGGCCGGTCTACCGGGGCCAGCACCACCTCAAGGCGGTGCTCGGCAACCCCCATACGCTCCCGTACCATCTGGAGCGGCTCAGCCAGGTGGTGCAGCAAAGCCTGGCGGAGCCCACCCATGGCTGAACCAGTGGCTGAATCGTTGCCGGATCCGATCCCCCCCAAGGCCCCGTCGAAGGATTCCCGCGGCAGGTGGGTGGCGATCCTCACGGGTGCCCTCTCGATCCTGATCGGGGTGGCCTACCTGGTGCTGATCACGGTGCTGGATTCCCGCGGTCCCCTCCAGCCGCCCCCTCCCGAGGCCCTGGTCGGGGCGGTAGCCGCCGTCTCTGGCGTTGCTGCAGGGGTTCGACCACCCTGTTGAGGGCTGTATCCAGGAAGCTGCGCAGTATCCCCTCCCGTTTGTTGAGGTCGTATTCGCGTTGCAGCACCTCCTGCAGGCCGCCATCGCCCCAGTCCTGGTTCTGGCTGAAGTACGTGATGAAGCTGCGTCCCGCCACCCGGGTCAGCCAGGCCGCGCTGACCGCCTGAATCGCCCGGCTGACCACCAGGGCGGGGAGATTGAGGCTGAGGGCCGAGGTGATCAGACCCACGCCCCCCTTGACCAGCCCCAGCCCGGCCAGGGTCCGGCCCACCGAGAGGGCCAGATCCTGGGCGTTGTCGCGGCTGAGGCTGACGCCGTAGACACGGCCGATCTCCACCACCATCTGGGCATTGACCGCGGCGGTGGCGAGCAGGTCGACGCCCGGCAGTGGGGTCACCATGACCACCCCTGCGCCGATCCACATGTAGCGATCCACGATCGAGCTGGCGTCGCTGGTTCGTTGCCGGTCCAGCAGGTCCTGGCTAGCCTGGTTGAGGCGGCGGCATTGCAGCAGCAGGTTGTCGGCGATTAGCTCCTCGCCATCGGCATGCAGAACGCTGGCGATGCGGCGCAGCAGGGCCTCCACCTCCGGCGACGGCTGCAGCGGCCGGCCCCCGGGCATCGGCACACTCTGCGGGGCTGCGCTGGCGGGGATCACATCCTCCGGGGCGAGCCGTCCGGCGCAGCGTTGCCGCAGCAGCGCCAGCAGGCGCCGCTCCTCCTCCTCGCCGCGCAGGTCGCACTTGTTGAGCACCAGCAGCAGACGCTTGCCCAGCCCGGCCAGGGCCTCGAACACCTCCAGCTCACTGGCGCGCAGGTCACCATCCAGCACCAGCAGCAACAGATCGGCCCTGGCGGCCAGTCCCCTGGCCAGCCGCTCCCGCTCCCTGCCCTGGGGGCCCGCTTCGAGGATGCCCGGGGTGTCCTCCAGGATCACGGCGCGGGGCAGATCCCGCAGCCGCAGCCGGTAGCGGGTGGCGGTGGTGGTCGAGCCCATCGGGGCACCCACCTCGCCCACCAGCTCCTGCAGCAGGGCACGGATGAGCGAGGTCTTGCCGGCCGATCCGGTGCCGAACACGACGATCACCAGGTCGCCCCGTTCCAGTTCCGCCTCCATCCGCTGCCGTTCCTGGCGCAGGGCTTCGCGCTCCACCGCGTGGCGCACCTGCTCCAGGGTGCGGTCGATGGCGCCCAGATTGCGCTGGGCCGCCTCGCGGCGGCTGGAGGGCACGGCCGCGGGCACGCCCTTGCCCGCCCCCGAAGGGCCCGGACGACGCCACTTCTGCAGCCAGGGCCAACCGACCTGGGCCAGGGCCAGCAGCAAGGCCACCAGCACGATCAGCATCAGCGGCCCAACCATCCAGTAGGGCAGCCAGGTGCTCAGGGTCCACTGCAGCTGCTGGACCGCCTGCAGCACCATGCCCAGCACCACCAACGCCAGCAGACCCAGCAGGATCCAGAGCCAGAGGCGTTGGGGCAGCTTCATGGCCCCGGTGGGGCCGAGCGCACGATCTCGCCGAACAGGGAGGCCGCCAGGGCGCTGCTGGCGGCGGTGGGGCTGTTGTCATCGTTGCCCAGCCAGATGCCGATCACCCACTGGCGCCTGGGCGCGTAGCCCACGAACAGCAGGTCCCGGCCTTCGTTGGTGGTGCCGGTCTTGCCCCAGCTGCCTGCGCCCACATAGGCGGCGCTGCCGGTGCCGCCGCTGACCACCGCTTCCAGCAGCGTTCGCATCGCCTTGGCGGTGGCGGGGGTCATCACCCGGCGCCCGGGGCTGCTCACCGTCCGGGAGCTGCCCGCGGAGGCACGGCAATCAGCCCCTCCCCGCTCCCCCTGCGCCTGGGAGACGCCGCAGGCTTCGGCATCGGTGAGCCGCCGGATCGTGGTGGGCGCCCGCCAGAGCCCATCGGCGGCGACGGTGGCATAGGCCGCCGTGAGCTCCAGCAGGGTCACTTCGCTCTGGCCCAGGGCCAGGCCCGGCACCGGGGCCAGGGGGCTGGTGAAGCCCAGATCCCTCCCCTTGCTGACGACGGCGTCGAGGCCATCTTTACGGGCCAGGCGCAGGGCGGCGGTGTTGCTGCTGATGGCCAGGGCCTGGCGCAGGCTGAGGCTGCCGCCACAGCCGCTGGCGAAGTGCTGGCCGGCCCAGTCCAGCGGTGCGCAGCTGATCCGGTCGCCGGGCCGGGCGCCCCGTTCCAGGGCCACCACGTAGGGCACGAGCTTGAACGTGCTGCCGGGCTGTCGCAGGGCCATCGAGGCCCGGTTGAACTGGCTCTGCAGGTAGTCCCGACCGCCGGCGATGGCGCGGATCCCCCCCGTGCGGCTGTCGATCACCACCACGGCTCCCTGGCTCACCCCCAGGGAGCGGCTGGCGTCGATGCGCTGCCGCAGCACCAGCTCTACCCGCTCCTGCAGCAGGGGATCAAGGTGGGTGTCGATCAGGAAGTTGCCTTCGGCGGCCACCTCCTTGCCCACCAGGTTCTCCAGGTCGCGGCGCACCTGGTCGGTGTAGAAGGGGGCCCCCCGCTGCTGGGCGGAGCGGCAGGCATCCGGGGCCAGCCGGATCGGTTGGCGTCGGGCCCGCCGGGCCTGATCGGCGCTGATCCGGTTGCTGGCGGCCATCTTGTCGAGCACCTGGTTGCGGGAGGCCAGGGCGGCCGTGGGATCGATGCAGGGGTCGTAGCCATTCGGGGAGGGCAGCAGGCCCACCAGCAGCGCCGCCTCCTCGAGCTTCAGGGCCGCTGCCGGCCGGCCGAAGAAGCGCCTTGAGGCATCTTCGAAGCCCCAGACGGCACCGAGATAGACCCGGTTGAGGTAGCTCAGCAGCAGCTCCTGCTTGCTGAAACGCGCCTCTAGCTGCAGGGCCACCAGCAACTCGCGCCACTTGCGCCCCAGGGTTTCGCCCTGCCCGACCTGCTCCGGGTAGAGGCTGCGGGCCATCTGCTGGGTCAGGGTGCTGCCGCCCTCCAGCACCCGGCCGCCGAGCAGGTTGGTGAGCAGGGCGCGGGCCGTGCCGATCGGGTCCACCCCCGGATGCCACCAGAAGCGGTTGTCCTCACTGGCCAGCAGGGCATCGATCAGGACAGCGGGATAGGCGGCCAGGTCGGGCAGTTCGCGGCGCTTGCGATCGGTCACCGACGCCACCGGCCGATTGCTGCGGTCGTACAGGAGCAGCGGCCCCCGCACCGTCGCCAGGCTGCCGCTGGTGGGCACCTGCAGCAGGGACAGGGCCAGCAGCAGGCTGCCCGCGCCCGCCACGGCCACCGCGACCCGCGCCCCCCAGCGCCCCTTCCAGGAACGGCGCAGGCCCCCCTCAGGCCCGAACAGCAGCGTGGGCAGATCCTCCTGATCAGCGGGCCCGAAGCGCACCCGATCCCCCTCGCGCAGCACCAGCTCCCGCACCCGGCGGCCCTGCCACCAGAGCCCGTTGGTGGAGCCGGCATCGCTCAGTAGCCAGTGGCCGCCGTGGTTTTCCAGCAGGGCATGGTGGCGGCTCACGGCCGTGTGGTCGATGACGATGCTGTTGTCCGTGGCGCGGCCGATCCGGTAGAGGCTGCCGTGCAGCGGATGGCTCTGCTCCGGCAGGCCGGGGCGCAGCACCCGGAGCTGGGGACCTGCGGCCGATGAGCGGGGCCGCAGCCGCCGCTCCAGCCCCTCAAGGATGGCGGTCGGCATGGGGTCGCAGCAGATCAAGGAGGAAGCACGCCACGGCCAGGTTGATGGCCACGTCGGCGAGGTTGAAGATCGGGAAGTGAATCGGGACGAACTCCAGGAAGTCCACCACCGCCCCATAGCGCCAGCGGTCGATGCCGTTGCCCACGGCCCCTCCGAGCAGCAGTCCCAGGGCCAGGCCGCTCCAGAGGCCGGCGGGAGGGCGCCAGAGGATCCAGACCAGCAGCCCCAGGCTCACCAGGGCGCTCACCAGACCCAGCTGGATCGATGCCCCGGTGAACAGGCTGAAGGCGGCGCCGGTGTTGCTGAACCGCTGCAGTTGGAGCAGGCCAGGCAGCAGCGGCCGGATACTGCCGTTGGCGAGGTGGTCGAGGGCCCAGGCCTTGCTCATCTGATCGAGCAGCAGGGCAAGGGCCGCCAGCAGCACGATCCCGAGCCGCCGGCGCAGGGGACGGGCCATCACGAGGGCACCAGCAGCAGCCGGCGCAGCAACCAGCCCAGAACGCCGGCGGCGCAACAGAGCAGCAACTGGGGCAGCAGGGCCAGGCTGTAGCCCACCACCAGGGTGAGGGTGTCACCCCCCCAGCGGCCGGCCAGGCTGCCCAGCAGCAGGTTGGTGAGGCCGCAGAGATGCAGCACCACCAGGCCGATGGCGGCGGCCCCGGCGAGGGTGAGCGGGTCGTCCATGCCCGGCTGGCGCGCCAGCTTGCCGGTGATCCAGGCGGCCGGCAGGAAACCCGCCAGGTAGCCGAAGCCCGGATCCAGCAGGTAGCCGATGCCACCCCCCTCGTGGAACACCGGCAGCTGGAACAGACCGACGCTGAGATAGGCCACGGCCGCCAGGGTGGCACTGCGGGGCCCGCAGACCAGGGCGGTCAGGAGCAGGGCCGGCACCTGCAGGGTGATGCCGAGGGGCCGCACGCCCCAGCCACCGGCCTCATGGAATGGGAAGGCCGCCGGCACCAGACCGCCGACAAGGATGAGCAGGAGGCCGGCGATCGCTCCGCTCCAGGTGGCAAGGGCTCGCAATGAACCGTCCGTGGCTGGCGCCCATCCTGCTCCAGCTAGGTTCGGCTGAGAAGGGCCCCCAGCCCGCTGGAGCGCCGTACCGATGCCGGATCTCACCCCCACCGATCCCGCGATTCCCCAGGAAGCGCCTCCGGAGGCGGCGGAACCGGTGCTGATCCATCTGGGTGATGCCGTGCGGCTGCGCCAGCCGCTCCGCTACCTCAAGACCGCCGACCCGATGCCGATGCTGCGTCCCCCGGATCTGGTGGATCCAGGGGAAGTGGGCCGGGTGGTGGAAATCCGGGCCCTGGAGCTGAGGGCCATCCGTTTCCGCCGCGGCACCTTCCTGATCAACCTCTCCGATCTGGAGCCGGCCTCCCCGGACGGCTGAGTCCATGGTTCAGCCAGGCCTGGTGCGCCCGCTCCAGGGCCGGGGCCGGGCCTACCAGGCTCAGACTGGGAACGGCCAGCCAGCGGTGGGCCGCCGCCCGCAGATCCTCGGCGTCGAGCCCCGGAGCCCGCTCCATCACCTGGCGCACATGGTCGGAGGGCAGGCCATGGCTGAGCACCAGGGCCTGGCGCTCGGCGATCTGGGAGCAGGTCTGGCGCCCCATGGCGTCCTGCCCCTGGAACTTGGCCAGGGCCAGCAGCCGCGAGCCCTCGTCAAGAGGTTCATCCAGGAGCCGTTGCCACTCCTCCAGCAGGCAGGTGGTGGCCTCAGCCACCCGCTCAGCCGAGGTGGACAGGTGCATGACAAAAGGCGGACCACCGGAATAGGCCGGCAGGTGCACACCGACGTCGTAGGCCAGTCCTCGCTCCTCCCGCATCGTGATGAACAGTCGGCTGGACATGCCAAGACCCAGGTGCGCCTGCAGTAACCGCAGGGCCAGGGCGTCGGGATGGCCCAGGGGAACGGTCGCGGCCCCCAGCATCAGCACCACCTGTTCGGTGTCCTGCACGTGCTGTCCAAAGTGCCCCGTGGCGAGCGGTGGACCGGCGAAGGCCTGGGGCCGGGGGGCGTGGGTGCTCCAGGGGGACGCCGCCAGTTCCCGTTCCAGCGCCTCCCCCAGGGAGGTGGGGGCGTCGCCGCAGAGCACCAGCACGGCGCCGTCGGCCCCGAGGCCATCAGCCAGTGGCCGCAGGTGTTCCGGTTCGAGACCGGCGAGTTCCGCCTCGATCCCGAGGGGGTCATGGCCGTAAGGACCATCGCCGTAGAGAAGGCGGCGCAGCTGGTCGTGGGCCAACTGGAAGGGGTCCTCCTTCTGGCGCTGCAGCAGCTGCAGATTGAGCTGCCGTTCGATCGCCACCTGCTCGGGCTCCAGCCTCGGCCGCCGCGCCATCGTCAGCAGCAGGGGGACGAGGGTGGGGGCATCCTCGGCGGCACATTTCAGGGCCAGCACCAGACCGTCCTCCTGGGCCTCCACCCGCAGGGCGGCGCCGGCCCCCTCGACGCAATCGGCCAGGGCCTCGGCATCCAGGTCGCCGCAGCCCCGGGTCATGCTGCCGGCCAGCAGCTGGTGGGCGCCGCGGGCACCGGCGGGGTCGCGGCCGCTGCCGCCTGGGATCGCCAGGCGGGCCGCCAGGATCGCCGGACCGGGTCGGTGCAGGATCCGCAGGGGCAGGCCCCCGTCCAGGCTGCGGCTGTCCTCGGCGGTGGCAGAAGTGGCGAGGCTCATGCCGGCACCGCCTCGAGCAGGCAGGCCCGGGCCGGATCCAGCAGGTCCAGCATCTGCTCCTGGAGACGGCCTGGCGACCAACGGTCCAGCAGCGCCAGCGGCTGGTCGAGGGGCTGGTTCCGTCCCCAGAGGCGGCTGCTGCCGATCAGGGACGCCACGCCGCCGGGGGATTCCAGGGAAAACCGATAGCCGTTGGCGACCAGTCGGCGGGCCCGCCACCATTCCTGCTCGCCGAGGGGCTCCTGGCGAAGCTCCTGCCACACCTGGGTGATGGCCCCTCGCACCGCGTCCAGGTCCTCCTCGTCGCAGACCGCCTCCAGCAGGGCGAAGCTGCCGCCCTCCATGGCGTGCAGGTCCAGGTCGATGCTCTCGACGATCTGCAGCTGCTCCCGCAGGCGGTCGACCAGACGGCTGCGCCGACCCTCCGCCAGCACCGTGGTGCCCAGATCCGCCCCCACCAGCCCCTCCACATCGCTGGCGGCAGGCAGCCACCAGAGCATCAGCAGCCGGGAAGCCTCCAGCCTCGGCACGGCCAGGCGGTGCACCCCCGGGGTGACGCGAAGGGTTGCCGGGGCCATGGCCGCGTGGGTGGTCGCCAGGGCCGCGAGGGGGCCCGCCGCGGCCCGCGCCAACAGATCCCCGTCCGCCACGGCGCCGCTGAGGGCCAGGACGCAACGGCCGGCGGCGTACTGACGCTGATGGAAGGCGGCCATGGCGGCCGGGTCGTGGGCCACGAGCGCCTCCCGCCGCCCCAGGATCGGCAGACCGTAGGGGTGATCGGGGCAGGCCAGGGCCAGCAGGCGCTGGATGGCCACCTCCTCGGGCTGGTCCTCGCTCTGGGCCAGTTCCTCCAGCACCACCTGCCGCTCCATGCTGAAGCTGTCCGAATCGAGGCGGGGCTGCAGCACCAGATCCAGCAGCAGATCAAGGGCTTCGGCGCCCCCCTCCGGTGGCATCAGGGCGTGGAAATGGACATCGTCGAAGCCGGTGGCGGCGTTGCTGCTGCCGCCCAGCGCCTCGATGCGGCGGTCGAACTCGCCGGCCGCCAGCCCGTCACTGCCCTTGAACACCATGTGCTCGAGGAAATGGGCGATGCCGCTCTCCATGGGCGTCTCGAAGGCGCTGCCGGCCCGGCACCAGAAGTCGAGGCAGACCAGGGGGGCGTCCTCCAGCTCCAGCTGCACCAGCTCGACGCCATTGGCGAGGGTGTGGCTGACGGGATCGGCCAGCCCGGGCAGCAAGGACCCGCAACAACCCAGGGACACACTCACGCACGCATGGCAGGATCCGCATTCTGCTGTCACGACGTGTCCATGGGTGAGGTCGCTCCGGCCGGAGACGGTGGCATCCATCCGCTGGTGGATGGCCTGGCCGAGCGGATCCGGCTCTGTCGCCATGCGCTCCCGGAACTGGCGCCAATGGCGATCGATCCCGACCTGGAGGCGATCAGCGGCAGCCTGGACGGGGATGCCCTCTACATCCGTAATGAGGTGCACCGCTGCCGGGGCCTGCGCAAGCTGCACCTGGAGACGGCCCGGCTGGGCGCTGGACTGCAGATCCTCCACTGCGTCTTCTTCCCCGATCCCCGCCACGATCTGCCGGTGTTCGGCGCCGACATCGTGGCCGGCAAGGCCGGGGTGAGCGCCGCCATCGTTGATCTCTCTCCGGTGGGGGAGGCGCTGCCGGCGCCGATCGCCGCGGCCCTGGCGTCCCGCCCCCGTCAGGCCTTCGAGCAGGTGCGGGAGTTGCCGCCCTGGGGCTCGATCTTCTCTCCCTACGTGCTGTTCGTCCGGCCGGGGTCGGAGGCGGAGGAAAAGGGGTTCGTCGAGGAGGTTGCCAGCTTCCTCGGCGTGCTCGCCGAAGCCGCCAGCGTGAGTCCTTCCCAAGCCCATGACCATCCGGCTACGGTTGCCCGATGGCAAGGGCAGTTGAGGTATTGCAAGCAACAGAAACAAAACGACAAGACCCGGAGGGTTCTGGAGAAGGCGTTCAACCCCCAGTGGGCGGATCGCTACATCGAAGACCTGCTCTTCGACGACCCACCGGCCCCTGGCGCAACGGCCTGATCGTCGCCGGTTTGGCAGGCCTGCTGGTGGGTGGTGTCGTTCTTTATCAGCGCCTGCAGCCCACCAAGCCCCCGGCCGCCGCCGTGGTCCGGCCGCCGGCCCCGGTGGAGGCCGTGGCGGCCCTGGGCCAGCTGGAGCCCGACGGTGATGTCCGCCTCCTGGCGGCGCCGATCACCGGCATCGGCGGCAGCCCCCGCATCACCGAACTGCTGGTGGCCGAGGGCGACCGGGTGCAGGCCGGTCAGCTGCTGGCCCGCTTCGACAACCAGCCGCTGCAGCGGGCGGAGCTGTCACTGATCCGCACCCGCATCGCCAACCTCGGCCGCCGGCTCACGATCCAGACCCGCGACCTGGCGCGCTACCGCAAGCTGGCCAGCGATGGGGCCTATTCGGCCGCCGATCTGGATGTGCTGGAGCAGCGCACCCTGGAGCTCCAGGGCGAGTTGCAGGAGGCCAGGGCCTCCCTGGTCAAGGCCAACACGGATCTGGTTAACACCGAACTGAGGGCACCGATCGACGGCACGGTGCTGCGCATCCAGTCCCGCGTCGGCGAACGCCCCGGCGACAAGGGCATCCTCGAACTGGGGGCCAGTGACCGCATGGAAGTCTCCGTCGAGGTCTATGAGAGCGACATCGACCGGGTGCGGCTCGGCCAGGCCGTGACCCTCACCAGCGAGAACGGCGGTTTCGACGGCACCCTTAAGGGAACGGTGCGGCGCATCAGCCCCCAGGTTCGCCAGCGGGAGGTGCTCTCCACCGACCCCACCGGTGATGCCGATGCCCGCGTGGTGGAGGTGCGGGTGCGTCTCGATCCCAGCGATGGAGCCAGGGTCGCCTCCCTCACCGGCCTCAAGGTGATTGCCCGCCTGCAGCCATGACCCCCTGGCAGGGACGCCGGATTCCCCTGGCCTGGCTGCTGCTCACCCGCCAGCCGATGCGGCTGGCCGTGGCCCTGGCGGGGATCACCTTCGCCGGGATCCTGATGTTCATGCAGCTGGGCTTCCGCGATGCTCTGTTCGACTCCAGCATCACGGTGCACAAGCTGTTCGACACCGATCTGGTGCTGCTCAGCCCGCGCACCAAGAGCTCGATCAGCATGACCGGCTTTCCCCAGCGACGGCTGGTGCAGGCCATGGCCGATCCGGACGTGACCGGCACCACGCCGGTGCACTGGAACCTCCTGCTCTGGCGCAACCCCAAGACCAAGGGCACCCGCTCCATCCTGGCCCTCGGCTTCGAGCCCCGCGACCCCCTGTTCATCGATCCAGCTGTCACCGCCCTGGCGCCGCGCCTCACCCAGAAGGGCCGGGTGCTCTTCGACGACCAGTCCCGCGATGAGTTCGGACCGGTGGCGAAGTGGTTCCGCGAAGGGCGCACCGTGGAGAGCGAAGTGGCCGGTAAGCGGCTGAGGGTGGCGGGTCTGTTCACTGCCGGCGCCTCTTTCGGTGCCGACGGCAACATCCTCACCAGCCGGGAAACCTTCCTCAGCCTGCTGCCCAACACCCCCTCCGGCAGCATCGAACTGGGTCTGATCCGGCTGCGGCCAAGGGCCGATCCCGCCCGGGTGGTGAAACGCCTGCAGGCCCTGCTGCCGGAGGACGTCAGTGTCCTCACCAAACAGGGCTTCCTCGATCTGGAGATGGACTACTGGCGCAGCAGCACCGCCATCGGCTTCATCTTCACCCTGGGTGCCGCCATGGGCTTCATCGTCGGGTGCGTGATTGTTTATCAGATCCTCTATTCCGATGTCAGCGACCACCTGCCGGAGTACGCCACCCTCATGGCCATGGGCTACAGCCTGCTGACCCTCCTTGGCGTGGTGGCGCGGGAGGGCCTGCTGCTGGCGATCTTCGGCTACCTGCCCGCCTACGCCGCCGGCCAGGTGCTGTACGCCGTCATCCACGCCGCCACCAAACTGCCGGTGGCCATGGCCGCCGATCGTGCCATCACCGTGTTCCTGATGATCCTGGTGATGTGCATGGGCTCGGCGGCGATGGCGATGCGCAAGCTGGGCGACGCCGATCCTGCGGACATTTTCTGAGCCGATGACCAGCCTGCACCCCGGTTCAGCCCCCGCCACCGCCAGCACGGGTGATGGCCCCGCCACGGTGTCGGTGCGGGGTCTCAGCCACTGGTATGGCACGGGTTCCATGGAGCGCCAGGTGCTGCAGGGCATCGACCTGGAGATCCATCCCGGCGAGGTGGTGCTGCTCACCGGGCCTTCGGGGTGCGGCAAGACCACCCTGCTCACGCTGGTGGGGGCCCTGCGCCAGGTGATGGAGGGATCGGTGCGGGTGCTCGGCTGCGAGCTGAAGGGCTCCAGCCGCCATGAGCGGCAGCTGCTGCGCCGCAGCGTCGGCATGATCTTCCAGGGCCACAACCTGCTGCGTTGCCTTACTGCGGAGCAGAACGTGCAGATGGGGGCCGACCTGCTACCGGACCTGGCCTATCGCGCCCGCCGCGATCTCTCCCGGGAATGGCTGCGGGCCGTGGGTCTCTCCGACCACCTCGGCAAGCTCCCCCACGACCTTTCCGGCGGCCAGAAGCAGCGGGTGGCGATCGCCCGGGCCCTGGCCGCCCACCCCCGTCTGCTGCTGGCCGATGAACCCACCGCCGCCCTCGACAGCCGCACCGGCCGCGAGGTGGTGGATCTGCTCAAGCGGCTGGCGCGCGATGAGGGCTGCGGGGTGCTGATGGTGACCCACGACCCGCGCATCCTCGATGTGGCCGATCGCCTGGTGCGCATGGAGGATGGCCGGCTCTGGGCCAGTGACGCCACCGTCGGCTGATGACGCTCAGTTGATCCTGGTCTGTTGAGTAAGGTGGAACCTCACAGTCTTTTCGAAGCGCCGAAGCCCTATGTCGAAACGCAGGAACCTGAAGAAGGAAAAGCAGGAACGCAACCGGGCCTACGCCCGCAAGTTCAAGAAGCGCAAGCTGCGTAACGACGGCCGCGGTGAAGGGGCCGGCAACGGCGTGACCGGCACGGCCAACAACGGCGGCGCCGCCGACTGACCGCGCCTGCCCCGTCAGGACGGCACCGGGGGGATTCGATCGGGATCCCCCTTTTTCATGGCCGCCATCCCCCACCCCCTTGCCGCTTTCTGCGGCCCTGCCACGCCCCGGACCCCGATGTTCATCAGCGTCGTCATCCCCACCTACAACCGGCTGCCGATCCTGCGCCAGTGCCTGCAGGCCCTGGAGCGCCAGGAGACCGGCGGCCCCCTGCAGTCCTACGAGGTGGTGCTGGTGGATGACGGCTCCACCGACGACACCGTCCGCTGGCTGGATGCCCATGCCACCGCCTTCCCCCATCTGCGCCTGATCCGCCAGGACCACGGTGGCCCTGCCGAAGGGCGCAACCGGGGGGTGGACGAGGCCCGCGGCGACGTGATCGTCTTCATCGACAGCGACCTAGTGGTGACGGAGCGGTTCCTGCTGCACCACGCCACGGCATTGGCGCGGGCCTGGGAGGAGAGCGGCGACCGGCTCTGCTTCACCTATGGCGCGGTGATCAATACCCACAACTTCGAGTCGCCCACGGCGGAGCCCCACAAGCTGCGCGATCTCTCCTGGGCCTACTTCGCCACCGGTAACGTGGCGATCGATCGCCAGCTGCTGGAGCAGTCGGGCCTGTTCGACACCGGCTTCCGCCTCTACGGCTGGGAGGACCTGGAGCTGGGGGAACGGCTGCGCCGCATGGGGGTGCGGCTGGTGCGCTGTCCCGAAGCCGTGGGCTATCACTGGCATCCGCCCCTGAGTCTGGAGCAGATTCCGGATCTGGTGCGGGTGGAGCGGGAACGGGCCAAGATGGGCCTGGTGTTCTATCGAAAGCACCCCACCTGGCGGGTGCGCTTCATCATCCAGTACACCTGGCTGCATCTGGCCCTGTGGGAGCTGCTCACCCTGGGCGGCCTGATCAATGAACGCAGCCTGCGGCCCCTGCTGCGTTGGCTGATCCGCCACGGCAAGGCGGGTCTGGCGATGGAGCTGCTGAGGCTGCCGCTCAACCGCTTCGGGGTGCGGGCCCTCCATGCCGAAGCCCGCCAGCAGGGCCATTTGGTAGGTTGAACCGGTAACCCCAACACCGCACACCTGCACGTTTCGGGTGATCCGCTGCCTGTCCTATGGCGCGGCATCCCTGGCAGGTGGAGGCCAACCCGAAACCCCCCTACAACCAAATGGCTGTCGTCACTCTCTCCGAGATGATGGAGGCTGGTGCCCATTTCGGACACCAGACCCGTCGCTGGAACCCCAAGATGTCGCGCTACATCTATTGCGCGCGCAATGGAGTTCACATCATCGATCTCGTGCAGACCGCCGTCTGCATGAACAACGCCTACAAATGGACCCGCAGTGCCGCCCGCAGCGGCAAGCGCTTCCTGTTTGTCGGCACCAAGAAGCAGGCCTCTGAAGTGATCGCCCAGGAAGCGGCCCGCTGCGGCGCCTCCTATGTCAACCAGCGCTGGCTGGGCGGCATGCTCACCAACTGGAGCACCATGCGCGCCCGCATCGACCGGCTCAAGGACCTGGAGCGCATGGAGTCCTCTGGCGCCATCGCCATGCGTCCCAAGAAGGAAGCCGCCGTCCTGCGCCGCGAACTGGACCGTCTGCAGAAGTACCTCGGTGGCCTGAAGAACATGCGCCGCCTGCCCGATGTGGTGGTGCTGGTGGATCAGCGCCGCGAAACCAACGCCGTGCTCGAGTGCCGCAAGCTCGACATCCCGCTCGTGTCGATGCTCGACACCAACTGCGATCCGGATCTGTGCGACGTTCCCATTCCCTGCAATGACGACGCCGTGCGCTCTGTCCAACTGGTGCTGGGCCGCCTCGCCGATGCCATCAACGAAGGCCGCCATGGAGCCCAGGATCAGCGCAGCGGCGACGACGACGCCTGACCCCTTCTCTCCCTCCCGACCTCCCTCCCTCCCGACCCATGGCTGAGATCACAGCGAAGCTCGTCAAGGAACTGCGCGACAAGACCGGCGCGGGCATGATGGACTGCAAGAAGGCCCTCACCGAGTCCGGTGGGGATGCCACCAAGGCAGCCGAATGGCTGCGTCAGAAGGGCATCGCCACCGCCGAGAAGAAGGCCGGCCGTACGGCGGCCGAAGGGGCCGTCGGCAGCTACATCCACACCGGCGCCCGCGTCGGTGTGCTGGTGGAGGTGAACTGCGAAACCGATTTTGTGGCCCGCGGTGAGCTCTTCCAGGAGCTGGTGCGCAACGTGGCGATGCAGATCGCCGCCTGCCCCAACGTGGAATACGTCACCACCGAGGACATTCCCCCCGAAGTGGCGGAGCGCGAGAAGTCCATCGAGATGGGTCGCGACGATCTCGCCGGCAAGAAAGAGGAGATGAAGGTCAAGATCGTGGCCGGGCGCATCGGCAAACGCCTCAAGGAACTGGCCCTGATGGACCAGCCCTTCATCCGTGACAACACCCTGACGGTGGGTGAGATGGTCAAGTCGGCCGCCGGCAAGACCGGCGAGAACATCCGCGTGCGCCGCTTCACCCGTTACACCCTCGGCGAGGGGATCGAGGTGGAGCAGTCCGACTTCGCAGCGGAAGTGGCGGCGATGGCCAAGGCGGCCTGAGCCGGAGCCGTTGAGCGAACCCTCCGACGCGATCGATCTGCCGGGTCAGTTGCAGGCCCTGACCCGGCAGCTGACCGCGTCGAACCCGGAGCTCTATCGCCATGTGGCCCTGTATCTGCAGGTGCTGCGCCAGGTGCTGCCCCAGCGGGTGCAGCAGGCCTGCTTCCATCTGGCCACCCAGGTCCATCCCCAGCGCTACGTCGACCTCCCCGATGAGCGCCGCCGCCTGCTGCTCGGCCAGATCAACGAGCTGGTGAGCCGTTGCTCCAGTCTGCTGACGGTGGAGCAGCTGGTGATCCTCGCCTCCCAGATCTCCCGGGAGCGGCAACGCCGTGAGCGCCACGACCGTCAGCAGCTCCTGGAGGAACTCTCCTGGGATGGGGAGAGCCCCGACCGTTCTCCCGAACCCGATCCCCTCCCGCCTGGGTCGGTTCAGATTGCCATGGCCCCGCCCCTGACCGGGGCCTCCTCCCTGATGGCCGCGCTGGCCGGTGGGCCAGGCCCTGCCGCTGATCACGGCCCTTCCGATGACGAGGAGGCCCAGGAGGAGGCCGATGGGGACTCCGAGGGCGACGAAGCCGTAGACGACGAACAGGACGACGACGAAGAGCGTGCCTCCCCGGAGGATCGCTCCCTGTGGCAGGCGGGGCGGCTACCGGAGGATCCCGAGCAGTTGCTGCGCTGGATGGACGGCATGGAGCTGGCCCTGGCCCGGCGACTCCGCAACCTGTCGCATGCCATCAACGTGGAGCTGCTGCGGGGCGGTGTCAGCCGCAGCCTGCTGCCGGTGAGCCTGCTGGACGCGGTCCTGGACGGCCAGCTGGAGACCATGGCCGCCCCGGCCAACCTGATGCGCCTGCCCCTTCCCTTCGGCGCCAGCCGCTCCCCCCAGGCCCACACGATGGCGGTGCTGCTGCGGCCCGTCGAGCTGGAACTGGAGGAGCCCCGGCTGCGCACCTGCCGGCGGCGGCTGCAGCAGCATCGCCAGGAGGTTCGCAGAATGGCCCAGCAGTTCCGTCGCCTGCAACGGCGGTCACGGATCCATCAGGCCGAACAGCTTTGGCTGCAGGACATCCGCCCCCCATCGATTCCGAGCGACTGACCGGGTCCTCCGCCGGGGAAGGGGTGAGCGTGTCCGCCCTGGAGGCTCTCGAGGCCTGGTGCACGCCCCTGCAGCTGGCCTGTCGCCTGGAGGCCGAAGCTGGCTTTGGCGATCTCCAGGGACGGCGGGACCGGTTCAGTGGCTTCATCGACACCTCCCTGGCGGCCCCGCCGGTAGGGCTTGAGCCCGCCGAGAAGCAACAGCTGGCCGCCCTGGCGGCGGCGTTCGGCGGCTATGGCGAGGTGTCCCTGGCGAGCCGCCAGGCGCTGGTGCGTCAACTGCGCCAGGCCCTGCATGAGCTGCGCTGCCGCCGCCGGGAGGTCTTGCCGGTGGCTCCGCCACGGCTGCGGCTGGGGCCGCCCGCCGCAGCGGAGCGTGCAACCAGCGGCGCCGCCGTCCGCCTCACGGCCCAGACCCCCCTTGCGGAGGTGGCAGGGATCGGCCCGAAGACCGCCACCCGGCTGGCCGCCCTGGGGCTGCTGGTGGTGCGCGATCTGGTGCACCACTACCCCCGCGACTACCTCGATTACGCCCACCTGGTGCGGATCGCGGCCCTGGAGCCAGGACGCACCGCCACCATCGTGGCGACGGTGCGCCGCTGCCATGCCTTCGGCAGCCCCCGCAACCCCAACCTGGCGATCCTGGAGCTGCAGCTGCAGGACGTGACCGGTCGGCTCAAGGTGACGCGCTTCTTCGCCGGCCGCCGCTTCAGCAGCCCCGGCTGGTTGAAGTCCCAGCAGCGGCTCTACCCCGTGGGGGCCACGGTGGCGGTGAGCGGTCTGGTCAAGGAAAGCCCCTACGGCCCCGGCTTCGCCGATCCTCTGCTGGAGGTGCTGGAGGCCCCCGGGGCGCCGGTGCGCTCGGAGCAGATCGGCCGCTTCGTGCCTGTCTATGCCCTTACCGAGGGCCTCACTGGCGAGACCCTCGCCCGGGCCATTGCCGCGGTGCTCCCCTCGGCGACCCGCTGGCCCGATCCGCTGCCGGAACCCCTGCGCCTGGAGCTGGGCCTGGTCGGCCGTGGCGAGGCCCTGCAGGGCCTGCACCGCCCCGCCGACAGGGAGCAGCTGCAGCGCTGCCGCCGTCGGCTGGTGTTCGACGAGTTCCTGCTGCTGCAGCTGGCCCTGGGCCAGCGGCGCGAGCGCCTGCGCCGCTCACCGGCGCCGCCGCTGCTGCTGCCCCTTGGCGGCGAAGACCTGGTGAGCCGCTTTCTGGCCCTGCTGCCCTTTCCGCTCACCGGGGCCCAGAACCGGGTGCTGGCCGAGATCCGCGCCGACATGGAGCGGCCCCAGCCCATGGCCCGGCTGGTCCAGGGGGACGTGGGCAGCGGCAAGACGGTGGTAGCCCTGGCGGCCCTGCTGGGCGCCATCCAGGCGGGCCATCAGGGGGCCCTGATGGCCCCCACCGAGGTGCTGGCGGCCCAGCATTTCCACAAACTGGCCGGCTGGCTGCCCCAGCTCAACGTCAGCATCGAGCTGCTCACCGGCTCCACCCCTGCCCGTCGCCGCCGCCAGCTGCTGCAGGACCTGGCCAACGGCCAGGTGAATCTGCTGGTGGGCACCCACGCCCTGCTCGAGGATCCGGTCCAGTTCGACCGCCTTGGCCTGGTGGTGGTGGACGAGCAGCACCGCTTCGGCGTCCGCCAGCGCAACCGGCTGCTGGCCAAGGGGCTCCAGCCCCACCTGCTGACGATGACCGCCACCCCGATCCCCCGCACCCTGGCCCTCTCGATCCACGGCGATCTGGACATCAGCCAGATCGACGAACTGCCGCCGGGCCGCACCCCGATCCGCACCCGCCTGCTGCGGGGATCGGAGCGCCCCAGCGCCTGGGATCTCGTGCGCCAGGAGGTGGCCAAGGGCCAGCGGGCCTACGTGGTGCTGCCCCTGGTGGAGGAATCGGAGAAGCTCGACCTGCGCTCCGCCGTGGAGGTGCACCGCCACCTCGATGAGGAGGTGTTTCCCACGCTCTCGGTGGGCTTGCTGCACGGGCGGATGACCGGGGAGGAGAAGCAGCGGGCCATCAGTGCCTTTCAGGAGGGGCGCTCCGAGGTGCTGGTATCCACCACGGTGGTGGAGGTGGGGGTGGACGTGCCGGAGGCGAGTGTGATGGTGATCGAACATGCCGAGCGCTTCGGCCTGGCCCAGCTGCACCAGCTGCGGGGCCGGGTTGGCCGGGGCGCCGCCGCCTCCCATTGCCTGCTGCTGCACGAGGGCGATAACGCCATGGCCCGCCAGCGGCTGGAGCTGCTGGCCCGCAGCGGCGATGGCTTCGAGATCGCCGAGATGGACCTGAGGCTGCGGGGACCCGGCCAGGTGCTCGGCACCCGCCAGTCGGGGCTGCCGGACCTGGCCCTGGCCAGCCTCAGTGACGATGGCGCCGTGCTGGAGGAGGCCAGGCTGGCGGCGCAGCGGATCCTGGCGGCGGATCCTGGCCTGGAGCGCCACCCCCACCTGCGCGGGGCCCTTGAAGCCCAGCGCCGCCGATCCGTGGAGGCGGCCCAGTTGAATTGATCCAGCCCACCGGCCGACCCGCGCCCGCCGCCCCCATGCCTCCCCTGCGCCCCTGGAGTCCGATCCCCATCGCGGAGGCCGGTGAGCCCCTGGACGATCTGCCGGCGACGTTGTGGCGACTGGAGCCCCATCCGTATCAGGCCCTGGGGGCGCCCTATGGCCCTGGCGCCAGTCCGTTCCGGCTGCGTCGCGGCGTGATCGCCCGGCTGGAGACGGCCCAGGGCCTGCTTCAGCAACAGCGTCCCCAGTGGCGGCTCGCCATCTTCGATGCCTGGCGCCCCATCGCCGTTCAAGGGTTCATGGTTCGCCAGGCCTTCCAGCAGGCCTGCCAGGAACGGGGCCTCGACCCCGACGCCGCCGGCGGCCCCCAGGCGGCCGTGGCGGCGGAGGTGGATCGCTTCTGGGCCCCGCCGAGCCGTGATCCGGCCACGCCTCCGCCCCACAGCACGGGGGCGGCGGTGGATCTCACCCTGGCCGAGGCCGACGGCCAGCCCCTGGCGATGGGCGGGGAGATCGACGCCATCGGGGCCATCTCCCATCCCGACCACTACGCCACGGCCTCAGCAGCTGGCGAGGCCGCCGACTGGCATGCCCGCCGGCGCCTGCTGGCGGCGGTGATGGGGGCGGCGGGGTTTGCCCAGCATCCGAACGAGTGGTGGCACTTCAGCCACGGTGACCAGCTCTGGGCCTGGCGTTGCCAGGAGCCGCAGGCTGTTTACGGCGCCGTCGCCGGGGAGGGTTGAGGAGCGGCCACGGGGATCACCGTGCCGGGCAGGGTCAGTCCCAGTGACCGGAACAGCACGCTGGCCTGGGGCCGGGTCAGCAGACCCTTCTGGACGCAGCGCTTGAGGCTGGCCAGGGTCAGGTCGTCCTGGACGCGTCGCAACTTGGCCAGCACCTCGGGGCTCTGGTCGGCGTAGGGCAGCAGGTGGCTCTTGTAGGACGCGGTGATCGACTCCGGCTTGCAGGCCTGGGGGTCCGAATCGAAGTACTGGACAGGCGCCTCGGGGGGCCGGGGGCGCTCCGCCGCCTCGCTCGTGTGGCCTGCCCCGGGCAGCAATCCCACCAGCACCCCGCAGAGAAGGGAGCCCAGCAGGGGCTGGAGGGTGACGGTCGCACGGTTCGGCATGCCCAGGACCTGGAGGGTGCCCCCAGGTTAGGAGCCGTCCAGGGACGCCCGGATCAGACGGGGGCGAGCAGTTGGCCGACCCGCTCGTCACCAAGCCGGTCGATGAAGTCGCCGAAGCGGCTGCGGGGGCCTCCCTCGTCGCGCCAGGCCGTCAGCAGGGGCTCCAGGGTGGCCTCGAGCTTCTCCAGGGGCATCTTCTCCAGGTAGGGCCGGGCCAGGCGCGTCAGGCCGTGGCTGCCGCCGAGCCACAGCTGGTAGGTGTCCACGGCGCTGCCCACCAGTCCGATCTCGGCCATGTAGGGGCGGGCGCAGCCGTTGGGGCAGCCGGTCATGCGCACCAGGAGCGGTTTGCTGATCTCCAGCCGCTCCAGCAGGGCCTCGAGTCGACCCAGCACATCGGGGAGGATCCGTTCGGCCTCGGTGACCGCCAGGCCGCAGAGGGGCAGGGCCGGGCAGGCCAGGGCGTGCCGGGCCAGGGCGGGCGGGGCCTCAGGGCTGGACAGGCCGAGCGCCGCCAGCGCCTCCCGCACCGACGCCCGCTGGGCGCTGCCGATGTTGCAGAGCAGCAGGTCCTGGTTGGGGGTGAGCCGCACCTCCAGCTGGTAGGTCTCGATCAGCCGGCGCAGGCCGGACTTGAGGTCCCCCTGCAGGCGTCCGCAGAGCACGGGCAGACCCACGAACCACAGGCCCGGTGACTGGCGATGCCAGCCCAGGTAGTCGGTGAGGACGGCGGTCGGTTCGCGGCGCAGTCCCTTGATCGGATGGGGAAAGTAACGGCCCAGTTCGGTGCGGAACCAGTCCACACCCCGGTCGTGGATCAGATACTTCATCCGGGCATGGCGGCGCTGCTCCCGGTCGCCGTGGTCGCGCTGCAGGGCCACGATCGCCTGCACCAGTTCCAGCACATGGGCGGCGGCCACGTAGCCGAGGGGATCGGCCGTGCGGGCGAAGGTCTCCTCCTTGTTGTGGGTCCGCCCCATGCCACCGCCTACATAGACGTTGCAGCCCAGGGGGCGGCCGGAGGGATCGCTGAACAGGACCAGGCCGATGTCCTGGGTCAGCAGGTCGACGGAGTTGTCACCGGGCACGGTGACGGCCACTTTGAACTTGCGCGGCAGGTAGGTGCCGCCGTAAAGGGGTTCGGCCGTATCGCCACTGAACACCGCACCGCTCTCCTGCAGCTTGCGCGCCTTCTTCACGGGCCCTTTGGGCTTGATGCGGTAGCTCAGGTCGCCGTCGACCCAGAGATCCAGGTAGGACCCCTCGGCCGCCTGGGGCGCCAGCAGGTCGGCGATCTGATCCGCCAGCAGACGGGCCTCCGGGTAGCCATCGCGCTCGAAGGGAGCGGCCGGAGCCATCACGTTGCGGTTGATGTCGCCACAGGCCGACAGGGTGGAGCCAAGGGCCCGCACGATGCCGCCGATCACCTCCTTGAGATCCGTCTTCTGCACACCGTGCATCTGGAAGGCCTGGCGCGTGGTGATGCGCAGGGTGCCGTTGCCCAGCCGATCAGCGAGGGCATCGAGGGCCAGATACAAGGAGGTGGGAATGCGGCCGCCGGGATTGCGCAGCCGCAGCATCATCTGCCAGTCCTTGTCGGCCCCCTTGCGACGGTTGTCCCGGTTGTCCTGCTGGTAACTGCCGTGGAACTTGAGGATCTGGACGGCGGGATCGGTGAAGCTGGGCAGCGGGTTGCCCAGTTCGCCGGCCAGGGGATCATGCAGGTGGCCGCTGCCGGCTTTGAGCGCCTCCTGTTTGGTGGGCGGTTTGGCGGGTGGGGCCGATGGGAGCGACGTGCTGTCGGCGACCGTCGTCGAGGACATCGGCATGCTGAAAGGTTGATGGAATGAAACTAGCGAACGGGACGTGGCGGTCCGCTGGCGCTGATCGCCATCGCCGTCCTTTGCATACAGTCGCGTCCTGCCCACTCCCCCGCATGGCCACCTTTCTTCTGGAGATCGGAACCGAGGAACTGCCGGCCGATTTCGTGCGCCTGGCCCAGCCCCAGCTGGAGATGATCGTGGCCAGGGATCTGCAGGAGGCCCGCCTGTCCTGGGACAGCCTCAGGACCAGCGGCACCCCCCGGAGGCTGGCGGTGACCATCGTCGGATTGCCTGAGCGCCAGCAGGATCTGCTCGAAGACCGTAAGGGGCCCCCGGCCAAGCAGGCCTTCCGCGATGGTCTGCCCACCCCGGCCGCCCTGGGTTTCGCCCGCCGTTGCGGCTGCACCCCGGAAGCGCTGGAGATCCGCGACACGGACAAAGGCCCCTTTGTGTTCGCCCGAACCACCGAAGCCGGTCGCTCCGCCGAGGAGGTTCTGGCCGGCTGCATCCCCGGCTGGATCCGCTCCCTGCAGGGGCGCCGCTTCATGCGCTGGGGGGACGGGGACGGCCGTTTCAGCCGGCCCCTGCGCTGGCTTGTGGCCCTGCTGGATGGGGCGGTGGTTCCGGTGCAGCTCACCGATGTGGATCCTCCCCTGGCCAGCGACCGCCTCAGCCGGGGTCACCGCCTGCATCCAGGCGCGGTGATGATCCCCTCCGCCGCGGCCTACGCCGCGACCCTGGAGGCCGCCGATGTTCAGGTCGACCGGGAGGCCAGGGGACGGACGATCCGGCGGGAGCTGGAGGCGGCCGCGCAGCGGGCCGGGGCCGAGCTGGATCTGCCCGAGGCCCTGTTCGACGAGCTGGTTGACCTGGTGGAGTCCCCCCGCCTGATCGAGGGCAGCATCGACGCCGCGTACCTGGCCCTGCCGCCGGAGGTGCTCAGCACGGTGATGCGATCCCACCAGCGCTATGTGCCCCTGCGCCTCTCGGCGGCCACGGCCGATCCCCTCGCCCTGGTCGCCGAGGGGGTGCTGCTGCCCCACTTCCTCTGCATCTCCAACGGCCTGGAGGCCGCCGCCGCCACGATTCAGCGCGGCAACGAGCGGGTGCTGCGGGCACGGCTGGCGGATGCAGCCTTTTTCCTGGCGGCGGATCGCCGCCAGAGCAGCGCCGAGCGTGTTGAGGCCCTCGACCGGGTCACCTTTGCCGAAGGGCTGGGCAGCCTGGCCGATCGCAGCCGGCGCCTGGCCTGGCTGGCGGAGCTGCTCTGCCGCAGCCTGGAGATCGGCGAGGAAGCCGCCAGCGCCGCCCGTCGGGCCGCACCCCTCTGCAAGCACGACCTGGTCAGCCAGATGGTGGGGGAATTCCCCGAGCTGCAGGGGGTGATGGGGGCCAAGTACCTGCTGGCGGAAGGGGAAACCCGCGCCGTGGCCCTGGCGGTGCTGGAGCATTACCAGCCCCGCGGGGCGGGCGATGCCCTGCCGGGGTCGGAGGCGGGTGCCCTGCTTGCCCTGGCCGAGCGCCTGGAGCTGCTGCTCAGCATCTTCGCCAGGGGCGAGCGGCCCAGCGGTTCCTCCGATCCCTATGCCCTGCGCCGTGCCGGCAATGGCCTGCTGCAGATCCTCTGGGATCGGGGCTGGTCGCTGGATCTGGTGGCGCTGATCGCTGAAGCGACGGCCCACTGGCAGGGGCTGTTGCCCGCCCTGGCCATCCAGCCTGCCGCCCTGGCGGCCGACCTGCACGAGTTCCTGCGTCAGCGCCTCGCCAGCCTGCTGGAGGAGGAGGGCTCCAGCGCCGATCTGGTCCAGGCCGTGGCCGGAGAGAGCGTGTCCCTGGAGCGGCTGTTGCGGGACCCGGCCGATGCCCGGGCCCGGGTGGAGCTGCTGCGGCGCCTGCGGACGGAGCAGCGCCTGCCCCTGGTGCAGGCGGTGGTGCAACGGGCCTCCAGGCTGGCCGAACAGGCCGATCTGGCCGCCGACCTGCTCAGCCCCGCCGGGGTGGTGGATCCGGCCCTCTTTGCCTCGCCCAGTGAGGCCGCCGTCCTGGCGGTGCTGGAGCGGTTGGCGGTGCATGCCGCCGCCAGCGGCACGGCCCGCTACGACCCCCTCGCCCGCCTGCTGGGGGAGAGCGGCGCCACCCTGGCCGCCTTCTTCGATGGCGACGACAGCGTCATGGTGATGTGCGACGAGCCCGAGGTGCGCCGCAACCGACTGCGGCTGCTGGCCGTGCTGCGCAACCAGGCCGCCGTACTGGCCGACTTCGCCCGGCTGGGGGCTTGATCACGCCAGCAGGGCCACCTCGATGCACAGGCCGGGTCCGAAGGCCATGGCCAGGCAGGGCCCGGCAGCGCCGCTGCCCCGCAGCCGCTCGAGGATGAACAGCAGGGTCGGGGACGACATGTTGCCGTAGTCCCGCAGCACCGACCGCGAGGGTTCGATCAGCCCTGGATCGAGCCCAAGGCCCTTCGTGACCGCCGAGAGGATGCGGGGGCCACCGGGGTGTACGGCCCAGGAGCCGATGGCGTCGAGGCTGAGGTTGTGGCTGGCCAGCCACCCCTCCAGCCAGGGCCGTAGATGCTCGCCGATCAAGTCAGGCACCTGGGGGGAGAGGCCCATGGCGAAGCCGTGGTCGCCGATCCCCCAGGACATGGCTTCACTGCTGGCCGGCACCAGAAGGGAGCCGCTGGCGATCAGCCGCCCCAGCGGGTCGATGGATGGCGCCCCCGCCTCGGGCGGCCCCCCGGTGGCCACCAGAGCAGCGGCCCCATCGGCGAACAGGGCGTTGGCCACGATTCGCTCGGCATCCCAGCCGTACTGGAGATGGAGGCTGCAGAGTTCGACCGCGCACAACAGCACACAGGCCTCCGGTGCGGCACCGGTGAACCCGGCGGCGACCCTCAGTCCATTGAGGGCCCCGTGGCAGCCCATGAATCCCACATGGGTCCGGGCCACGCCGGCGTCCAACGGCAGGGCGGCCATCAGGGCGAGATCCACGCCGGGGGCATGGAAGCCGCTGCAGGACACCGTGATCAGATGGGTGATCCGTTCGGCAGGCACCTGGGCCTGGGCCAGGGCCGCCTGGACGGCGCTCAGGGCCAGGGCCGGTGCTTCGCGGGCATAGCGGCGCATCCGCTCGCCGGTGCCGGGGCTGGTCGCTCCGAAGAACGTCTGCCTGGGGTCGCTGCCGGCGGGCTGGAGCAGCACGCTGTGGCGGCTGGCGACGCCCGAGCGGCGGTGCAGGGTCTGCAGCAGTCGGCGCTGGCCTGGCGAGGGGGTCTGCTGGGGCAGGGCCACCCCGGCTGCGATGGCGGCGGCATCGCCCTGGGTGATGCGCTCGGGGGGCAGGGCCGTTCCCAGGCCCTGGATGGTCAGGGACATGGTTCGGGGAGCGGCGGAAACAGGCTGGTGGCAGCAGAGGGATGCAGGAAGGGGGCGGCCAGGACCGGCCAGCGCTCCACCGCCGCCAGTAGCCAGCGGCTGAGGCCAGGACGGCGCAGGGCGAAGGCCAGGCCATGGCAGAGGCGCTGGCGGGATCCGATCAGCTGCCCGTGGCGGTGCACCCATTGCCGCTCCAGCTCCCGGCTCCACTGGCCTTGGCCCTGCAGCACCAACGGCACCACCGCCAGGGCCCCCAGCAGGGCCCAACCCATGCCCTCACCCGTGAACGGTTCGACGTAACCGGCGGCGTCCCCGAGCAGCAGCAGTCGCTCGGATGCCGGCGGCCACTGGCGGCCGGTGAGGGCTGGGGTGGCCAGCCAGGCGGCAGCGGCGGCCTCGGGGACAGGCTCGAACCCGGCCTCCGCCAGCACGCCCGCGGCGGCGAGCGCCGCTCCTCCCGCCTCGATCAGATGGGCCCGGTCGAAGGCCGCCGCCAAGTTGAGGTCGCCGGCTTCGGTGCGCACCAGCCCGACATAGCCGTGCCGGCCGATCGCCATGTGGATGGTGCCCGGGCCATAGCCGCTGGGCCCGGCCTGCACGCGGCAGCCGGCACCGACCCTGGAATGGGCCTGGACCTGCTTTCGGATCGGGATGGCAGGGGTCAGCCCCGGGCTGCCCAGCCCGGTGGCCACCAGCACCACCCGGGCGCTGGTGGTGGCAGGCGCGTCGATGCTGCGCAGCTGCACCTGCCGGCCGCCAGGGCAGGGGCCAGCCACCGTGGCCTCGGTGTCCATCCGGACCACCGCCCCTGCCACGACCGCGGCCTCGCCCAGGGCCAGATCGAGACAGCTCCGGGAGAGGGAGCGGCCCAGGGGAAGTGCCAGTTCCGACTGATGGTGCTGCAGGCCCAGACGCAACCGCACCAGGGGCACACCGCCGAGGCGGTCCACCAGGTCAGAGAGGCCGGCCTGCGCCAGTGCCCCGAGGGCCACCCCGTTCAGACAGGTGCCGCAGACCTTCCAGCGGGGAAGGGTCCGTTTGTCCACCAGCAGAACCCGCAGCTGGTGCGTCGCCAGCTGGTGGGCCGCCAGGGCACCGGCGGGCCCGGCCCCGATCACGATCACATCCCACTCCGGAGACGTCATGGGGCCTCCAGCGCCCCGACAGGACGGTGCCAGCTGAGCAGGAAGCGCTCGGGCCAGCTGCGCCGGATGGTGGCGCCGTCGAGGCCGGCCCGGGCCGCCAGATCCAAGGCTTCGTCCATCCGGAAGGCCCCCTGCACCGAAACGGGGCCATCGAAATGCACGATGGGTGAGCGGCTCAGCAGGCGACAACCCACCCAGGCCAGTCCATAGCCCAGGGGACTGCGGATCAGGTCGTTCACCAGCAGCAGATGGCGGCAGCGCAGGCCCAGGCGGCGGAGCAGTTCGACGGCGTCAGCGTCATCCAGATGGTGCAGAAACAGACTGCAGACCATGACGTCGTAATCCACCGGCAGGGGATCCACCAGCACGTCGGCCTGGAAGAAGGTTCCGCCCGAGGAGCTGCCGGCGGCATGGCGGCTGGCCATGGCCACAGCCTGGGAGCTCAGGTCGCAACCGTCGATCACAACGGCCAGTCCGTGCTTCCGGCAGCGTTCCGCCAGGGCGATGGTGTTGTCACCACCACCGCAGGCCACATCCAGAATCCGCAGAGGACGGGAGTGGTTCAGGGCGGAGGAAAGTGCCTGGATCGGGGTGAACAGGGACCCCACAGCTCCGCTGACGGCATTGATGCGGCGCAGACCTTGAAGGGCTTGCCCATGGGCAGCGGCGTCGATGCCGCTCTGATCCATCCACTCAGGCTGTCGGTTCCGCTGGCCCAGGGGCTGCCAATGCATCGGGGAAGGTCGCTGGGGGTTTGGCTGGTTGGGCTGGCAGGACGGCTTTAACCGTCGTCCCCTAACTTGTCCTTTCCATCCGTTCGCTGGCCGAGGGGCCATCACTGGACTTGCCGATGCTGTTCGATGGTTTTCTGATTGTCCTTCTGATTCTGATCAACGGGATCTTTTCTGGTTCGGAGTTGGCCATGATGTCGGCGCGGAGATTGCGCCTTGAGCACCAGGCTGAAGCTGGTGACCCGAAAGCGGAAGTGGCTCTGAAACTAATCCGATCCCCCAACGATTTTCTCTCGACGGTGCAGATCGGCATCACATTGATCGGCATCCTCAGTGGCGCCCTGGGCGGCTCACGGGTGGCCGAGGCGCTGCGGCCGTTCCTGCAGGCCATTCCGCCGCTGCGGGCCTGGGCCGATCCCCTGTCCCTGGGACTCGTGGTCACCGTGATCACATTTCTTTCTCTGGTGCTGGGGGAGCTGGTGCCCAAGCGCATCGCCCTGAATGACCCGGAGCGCATCGCCTGCCTCGTGGCGCCAGCCATGCGGCGGCTGTCGCGCTGGATGGCCCCCCTGGCCCACCTGCTGGGCTCCTCCACCGATCGGCTGCTCAGCCTGATGGGCATCGGCGAGCGTGGCGAGCCGGAGATCACTGAAGACGAGATCAGAACCCTGCTGCGCAGGGGTACGGAATCAGGCCTGTTCGACGTGGCTGAGCACGCCATGGTCGAGCGGGTGTTTCGCCTGGCGGATCGGCCCGTCAAGGCGATCATGACCCCCCGCACCGACATCTGCTGGCTGGATCTCTCTGAGTCTCCCCAGTCCCATCTGGAGCAGGTGATGGCGGAGAGTCACTCCCTGTTTCCGGTGGCGCGCGACAGCCTCGATGCCTGTGTGGGCGTGGTGCGTGGCCGTACCTTTCTGGCCGCCCAGCTGGGCGAGGGCCCGCGCGACATCGAAGCCTTGCTGCAGCCACCGCTCTACGTGGGCGAGAGCACCAGGGCCCTGAAGCTGATTGAGCAATTCAGAACCAGCGGGGTTCACATCGCCCTGGTGACCGATGAGTTCGGCGGCATTGAGGGACTGGTGACCCTCAACGACATGATGGCGGCGATCGTCGGCGATCTTTCCGCCGCCAGGGATCAGGAGGACCCGATGGTCGTCGTTCGCCAGGATGGATCCTGGCTCCTCGACGGTGCCCTCGATATCGCCGACTTCAAGGATCTGGTTCGCAAAGGACACCTGCCGGAGGAAGTCCGCGGGGGCTACCAGACCCTGGGTGGCTTCGTGATGCACCATCTCGAGCACATTCCCAGTTCCGGTGAGGTCTTCGAATGGGAAGACCTCCGCATCGAGGTGGTCGACATGGATGGCAACCGGGTCGACAAGCTCCTGGTGAGTCGGCTTGAGGCGTCCTCAGACCGACCCGAAGGGTCGGCCTGAGGACGCCATCACTTGGCCACCAGTTCCGGTTCCTTGGCGGAATCGCTGCCGGCCTGGGGATCGGCGGGTGCCGTGGCGGCATGAACGCCCGCAGGCTTCATCGAGGAACGCGGCTCTGCGGCCAGGAAAATCGCTTCCGCCTCCTCGGCTGAACGCACGGCACTGGGCACCGGCTTGTAGCCGGCCGGGGCGAGGGCCTGGCCGCGCAGCACCGCACCAAGGGTGAGAACGGTCAGCTTGATCTGCTGCCAGGGGTTCATCGCCACCACCCGCTTGTAGAGGTAGCTGTCGAAGGTGAGGCGCTGGACGTCCTTGTCATCGCACATCTCGACGAACGCTTCGCGGGCGGCATCGTTGCTGTAGAAGATGTTCTGCAGCAGTTCCAGCACCTTGTAGGTGGCGCCGTACTTGCGGTCCCACTTGCGGATGTACACCTTCAGGTCCTTCTCGGTGGGGATCTTTGTTCCACCGGCGCTGGCGGCCACGATCTCCTCGGCGCACATGCGGCCACTCTTGGCAGCGAAATAGATGCCTTCGCCGGAGCTCTTGGTGACGTAACCGGCCGCATCGCCCACCAGGGCCATGCGACCCACCACCCGCCGGGGGCGGGGATGTTCGGGAATCGGGTGCGCTTCCACCTTGATCACCTCGCCGCGCAGCAGCCGGCGGCTGGCCCGGGCGCGAATGCCCTTCTGGAGGCCCTTGATCAGCGACTGGTTGGCCTGCATCGTGCCGGTGCCCACGGCCACGTGGTCGTACTTGGGGAAGACCCAGGCGTAGAAATCAGGCGAGACATCGGTGCCGACGTACATCTCGGCCAGATCCTCGTAGTAGGCCATCTCCTCGGCGGGCAGGCGGATGCGCTCCTGGAAGGCGATGGCCACGTTGTAATCGCCCGCATCCATGGCCTTGGCCACCCGGCTGTTGGCGCCGTCGGCCCCGACGATCAGGTCCACCTCGAGGGTCTTCAGCTCGCCAGTGGGGCCGCCGGAGGAATAATCGGCGTAGTGGAGGGTGTACGGGCCCTGGCGATGGCTACCGGTGTCGATGCTCTGCACCAGGCCGTTGACCAGGTGGGCACCCAGTTCGGCGGCCCTGTTACGCAGGTAACCGTCGAGCACTTCCCGACGGCACATGCCGATGTACTCGTTGCTGTTCTCCAGGTGGATGTCCACCTCCCTGTTGGAGGGGGAGATCATCCGCATGTTCCGCACCTTGCGGTCGATGATGGATTCGGGCAGATCGAACTCCTCCACCATGCAGAGGGGGATCGCGCCGCCACAGGGTTTGGCATTGTCGAGCTTGCGCTCGAACAGCCAGGTCTGGATGCCTGCCTTGGCGAGAACTTCCGCAGCACAGGAACCGCTGGGGCCGCCGCCCACGACTGCCACTCGCAACATCTTGAAACCTGCTCTGCCATTGGGATGTCGGGTGGAAGCTAACACCGCCATGCGGGTAACCGCCCGGTAGAAAAACCACAGAAATGCCCCCCGCCTAAGATTTGTTGAGGCTTGCAGCTGTGGGAGTGTCCGCCCAACACCTCGGTGATGCCACTCGGTGATGCCCCTCGACGATGACGTCCCGCTGGCCAGGCGCACCACGCCCCGTCCCCGCCGGCAGCCCTCCCTCCCCAAGCGTCTGGCCCAGGTCCTGCTTAGCGGCGCCCTGCTGGCCGGTGGCGCCGTGCTGCTGCTGATCGGGCCGCTGCGCCCCCTGATCACCCCCGTCCCCGTGGCGGGTCTGGCCGCCCGGCTCGGGCCAGATGGGCGCTTGCTTGGCCATTTCCCCTACCCCGAAGCCAGGCCCGAGGAACTGGTGGCGATCGCCCCGGGTCTGCTGTTGCAACCGGAGGCGGCCCGTGCCCTGGAGGCCATGCGGACTGCGGCTGAGGCGGACGGCATCAGCCTCACCGTCCTCAGCGCCTATCGCGGCGTTGAGCTGCAGAAGCAGCTGTTCTTTGATGTCAAGGCCGAGCGCAACCAGACCTCCGCTGATCGGGCCCGGGTGAGCGCCCCACCGGGCTTCTCAGAGCACAGCACGGGCTATGCGGTCGACCTGGGCGACAGCCGTCTGCCGGCTTCCAATCTGATGGAGAGCTTCGAGAGCACCGACGCCTACCGCTGGCTGGATCGTCATGCCGCCCGCTTTCACTTCGTGCGCTCCTTTCCCAAGGGCAACCGCCAGGGGGTGATCTATGAACCCTGGCACTGGCGCTTCGAAGGATCCACCGAAGCCCTGGAGATGTTTGAGCCGGCCCAGCGGCTGGCCCGCTGAGGCGCAGGGTTCGGAGACCCGTCGCCTGTGTGCCTGGAGGGGGTGGGAGTAGGATAAAGATTCGCTTCAACGTTCGCCACATGTCCAATCGGGCCGGCGCGGCAGGGTTTCACCGAAAACCCTGACGAAGCGTCAGAGCGCCGGTTGGCCCCATCATCAGTGGCCCGTTTTCAGCGGTCCCTCTTTCAGGCTCGTTGGCAGCGACATGCCTTCTTCGTCTCGCCATCAACGTCTCGTTTCCCTGGAAACGACCAGCGTCGATTCGATTCCGTTGAATCCTTTCCCTTACCTTCACAGGACGACATCCCCATGAGCGGCGAGATCAAAGGCGCCCCGATACGCAATATCGCGATCATTGCCCACGTCGACCACGGCAAGACCACTCTGGTGGATGCCCTCCTCGAGCAGTCCGGCATCTTCCGCGAAGGCGAAGCGGTGCCCACGTGCGTGATGGATTCCAACGATCTGGAGCGGGAGAGGGGGATCACGATTCTCTCCAAGAACACCGCTGTTGATTACAACGGCATTCGCATCAACATCGTCGACACCCCCGGTCACTCCGATTTCGGCGGTGAAGTGGAGCGGGTGCTCGGCATGGTCGACGGCTGTCTGCTGATCGTAGACGCCAACGAAGGCCCCATGCCCCAGACCCGTTTCGTGCTCAAGAAGGCCCTGGAAAAGGGGCTGCGGCCGATCGTCTTCGTCAACAAGATTGACCGGGCCAGGGTCGACCCCGAGCAGGCTGTGGACAAGGTTCTGGACCTGTTCCTTGAGCTCGGTGCCGACGACGACCAGTGCGATTTCACCTACCTGTTCGGTAGCGGCATGGCTGGGTATGCCAAGCCCGACATGGCCACCGAAAGCGACAACATGAAGCCGCTGTTCGATGCCATCCTGCGGCACGTTCCGCCGCCGGTGGGGGATCCCACCAAACCCCTGCAGTTGCAGGTAACCACCCTCGATTATTCCGATTTCCTCGGCCGGATCATGATCGGCCGGGTGCACAACGGCACCATCGTCGGTGGTCAGAGCGTCGCCCTGATCCGCGATGACGGCAGCATCAAGCGCGGCCGTATCAGCAAGCTGCTCGGCTTCCAGGGTCTGCAGCGGGTGGAGATCCCCGAGGCCCGGGCCGGAGATCTGGTGGCCGTGGCCGGTTTCGACGAGGTCAACATCGGCGAGACGATCGCCTGTCCCGATCACCCCGAGGCCCTGCCGCTGATCAAGGTGGACGAACCCACCCTGCAGATGACCTTCGTCGTCAACGATTCGCCGTTCGCCGGCAAGGAGGGCAAGTTCGTCACCAGCCGTCAGCTGCGCGATCGCCTGCAGCGGGAACTGCTCACCAACGTGGCCCTGCGGGTCGAGGACACCGACTCCCCCGACCGCTTCTCCGTCTGCGGACGGGGTGAGCTGCACCTGGGCATCCTCATCGAGACGATGCGTCGTGAGGGCTTCGAGTTCCAGGTGTCCCAGCCCCAGGTGATTTTCCGCACCATCGACGGCACGCCCCACGAACCGTTCGAAACCCTGGTGATGGATGTGCCCGAGGAGGCGGTGGGCAGCTGCATCGAGAAGCTGGGCACCCGCAAGGGCGAAATGCAGAACATGGAGGCCACCAGTGATGGGCGCACCCAGCTGGAGTTCGTGGTGCCGTCCCGGGGCCTGATCGGCTTCCGGGGTGAGTTCATCCGCGCCAGCCGCGGCGAAGGCATCATGAGCCACTCCTTCCTCGATTACCGCCCCATGCAGGGGGACTTCGACGCTCGCCGCAATGGCGTTCTGATCGCTTTCGAGGAGGGCACCGCCACCTTCTATGCCCTCAAGGGCGCCGAAGACCGGGGCCAGTTCTTCATCACCCCCGGCACCAAGGTGTACAAGGGGATGATCGTCGGCGAGCACAACCGTCCGCCCGATCTGGAACTGAACGTCTGCAAGGCCAAACAGGTCACCAACATCCGCTCAGCCGGTGCCGAAGTCCTCGACACCCTGCAGTCCCCCATCCAGATGACCCTGGAGCGGGCCCTGGAATACATCGGTCCCGACGAGATGCTGGAGGTCACGCCCGAGTCGATCCGGCTGCGCAAGCTGGCGGTGAAGAAGCCCGCCAAGCGTTGAGCGGCGGCCCTGGCCCCGTTGATGAGGAAACCCTGCTGCAGACCGACCCACGCCTGCGGCAGGCGGTGGCGGACTTCAATGCCGCCGATTGGTACGCCTGCCACGATGGCTTCGAGGCTTTGTGGCACGAGACCCAGGGGCCCATGCGACCGGTCCTGCAGGGCCTGCTGCAGATCGCCGTGGCTGAACTCCACCTGGAGAGGGACAACCGGCGGGGCGCCACGGTGCTGATGGGGGAGGGTCTCGGACGGCTGCGCCGCTGCGACGACGACGCCCTCGGCCTGGCCCTGGCCCCCCTGCGCCAGCTGGCTGCCGAACGCCTCAGCGCCCTGCAGCAGCAAGGCGATGTGCGGTCCCTGCCCCTGCCGCGCCTGGAACTGGCGCGAGCCGTGGGCACGTCGCCGGTACATTGAGCACACTCAAGGCCTTAACGTTTTCACCTTGACCCTGCCCCCTCGCCCCCTGTTGTTCGTGCTCGCCGCGGGGCTCGCCGCCGCGGCCCTGCAGGTGATTCCGACGCGTCCTGTCGCGGCCCAGGCACCAGCAGACACGGCCCAGGCCCCCAGGACGAAAGCAGCCGCCACGGGCATGGTCACGATCGAATCCGACCAGCAGCAGGCTGACAACCAGAACGGCATCGTCACCGCCACGGGCAATGTGCGCATCGTCTACGCCGACCGCGGCATGACGGCCACCTCGCGCCAGGCCCAGTACTTCAGCAATGAAGGGCGCCTGGTGCTCACCGGCGACGTCGACGTGATCGACACGGACGGCCAGCGCCTGCGGGCCGAGCGGCTGGTGTATCTGCTGGACAGCGAACGCATGGTGGCGGAACCGCCGGCCGGCAAACAGGTCTTCAGCAAGTTCCGTCTGCAGCAGCAGGGCAGCGCCAAGCCTGCCCAGGCCAAGCCTGCCATCTCCAAGCCGTGAGCCTGGTACTGGAGAGGGTGGCCATCACCCTCGCAGGACGTTCCCTGGTGAGCGATGTGAGCCTGGATCTCCATCCCGGTGAGGTGGTGGGGCTCCTGGGCCCGAACGGGGCCGGCAAGACGACCACCTTCAACCTGATCACCGGGCTGCTCAGGCCCGACTGCGGCGAGGTGCTGCTCGATGGGGAGTCCGTCACCCATCTGCCGATGCCCCGCCGCGCCAGGCTGGGCATCGGCTACCTCCCCCAGGAGGCGAGTGTGTTCCGCCAGCTCAGCGTTCGCGACAACCTGATGCTGGCCCTCCAGGAGAGCGGCTCGGATCCGGCCGGGCGTCGCCAGCGGCTCGATGAGCTGATCGCCGACTTCCATCTGGGCAGCTTTCAGCACCGCCCCGGCTACCAGCTCTCCGGTGGCGAACGGCGCCGGTGCGAGGTGGCCAGGGCCCTGGCGGTGGGGAACAAGGGTCCCCGCTACCTGCTGCTCGATGAACCCTTCGCCGGGGTGGATCCCATGGCCGTGGCCGACCTCCAGGCCCTGATCGACACCCTGCGCCATCGTCGGATGGGGGTGCTGATCACCGACCACAACGTGAGGGAGACCCTGGCGATCACGGACCGGGCCTACATCCTTGCCGATGGCAGGATTCTGGCGTCCGGTCCTTCCCTGTCGGTGGCCAACGATCCTTTGGTGCGGCGTCACTACCTCGGCGAGGGCTTTCAGCTTTGAAGGGAGCTCTGCTGGAAAAGCGCCCCACCTGGCTGCAGTTGCCCAGCCGCGAGCGGCTGCGGGACTGGCAGCGAACCCCGCGCTGGCGGGATTTGCCCCTGCTGGATCGCTGGTTGCTGCAGGAGCTTCTCGGCCCCCTGCTGTTCGGCATCGCCGCCTTCACCGCCGTCTCCCTGTCGGTGGGGGCCGTGTTCGAGCTGGTGCGACGGGTCGCGGAATCCGGCCTGCCGGTGCTGGCGGCGGTGAAGGTGCTGTTGCTGCGGCTGCCCTCCTTCCTGGTGCTCTCGTTTCCGATGGCCACCCTGATGGCCACCCTGCTGGCCTACAGCCGCCTGTCGGGGAGCAGCGAGCTGACCGCCCTGCGCAGCGTGGGCGTGAGCACACGGCGCATGGTGCTGCCGGCCATGGCCCTGGCCCTGGTGATGACCCTGCTCACCTTCGTGTTCAACGACGCGATCGTGCCCCGGGCGAACCTTGAGGCCACCAACAGCCTGGAGCGGGCCCTGGGCAAGGCCATCGCCACCGAGCAGAGCGACAACGCCCTCTACTCCCGCTTCAGCGACGCCAAGTTGCCGAATGGCGATTCGGTCAAAGTGCTGAGCCACATCTTTTTTGCCCGTAAGTTCATTAAGGGTGTGATGTTTGATGTGACATTGCTCGACTTCAGTCGTGAAGGGTACCGCCAGATGCTGACGGCACTGATCGGCAAGTGGAATGAAGACAAGGGGATGTGGGAATTCACCAATGGCCGCATCACCAACATTGATGTGGCCAGCGGCACCACCACTTCCGCCAGCTTCGATCGCTATCTCTACCCCTTCACCCGTGATCCGATCGAAGTGGCCCAGCTGCCCACCGATGCCAGCACCATGACCGTGGGCCAGGCGCTCACGGCTGAAAGGCTGCTGCTGGAAGCCAACAACACCAAGGAGGCGCGGCGGCTTCGCGTGCGCATCCAGGAGAAAATCGCCTTCCCGGCCATCTGTCTGGTGTTCGGGCTGATCGGCAGCAGCCTGGGGGTCCGCCCCAACTCGCGCACCAGCCGTAGCCAGGGTTTCGGCATCAGTGTGCTGCTGATTTTCGGCTACTACCTGATGTCCTTCATCTTCAGCTCCCTGGGCATCACCGGCACCCTGATGCCCTTCATAGCAGCCTGGTTGCCCGTGTTCATCGGTCTGGCCGGCGGTCTCTGGTTGCTGCGACAGGCCAGCCGCTGAGGCCCCCGGCCGCCGGACGACACGGCAGAGTGGATCGGTTTCGCTGCGCTCCTTGGTGAACGATCCGGTCATCGGTCTTGGTCTGGCGGCCTTCGCCCTGCTGCTGCTGGTCCTGCCCATCGCCTTCTGGTCCGTCAGCGGCGGCCACAGCAACCCGGTGGTGAGAATCCTGGTGGCCTCCGCCAACCTCTGCCTCACGGCCCAGCTGGTGTTGCGTTGGTGGGAATCGGGCCACTTCCCGATCAGCAACCTCTACGAATCGCTCTGTTTCCTGGCCTGGGCCTGCACCCTCACCCAGCTGCTGGTGGAGCGCAGCTGGCCCAACCCCCTGGTGGCGGCGGCGGCCACGCCGATGGGCCTGGGCTGCGTCGCCTTCGCCAGCTTCGCTCTGCCCGATCGCCTTCAGGAGGCCTCGCCCCTGGTGCCGGCGTTGCGCTCCAGCTGGCTGGTGATGCACGTCAGCGTGATCATGGTCAGCTATGCCGCCCTGCTGGTGGGCTCCCTGCTGTCGGTGGCCGTGCTGTTCGTCGACCGCAACCAGGATCTGGAGCTGCGCGGCAGCTCAATCGGCAGCGGTGGCTACCGCCAGGCCCAGCTGGCCAGCGACGGACCTGGTGCCATGGCCCTGAGCAGCAGCAGCTTCCGCATCAGCGAACAGCTCGACAGCCTCAGCTACCGCACGATCACGGTGGGTTTTCTGCTGCTCTCCGTGGGCCTGGTGAGCGGAGCGGTCTGGGCAAATGAAGCCTGGGGCAGCTGGTGGAGCTGGGATCCCAAGGAAACCTGGGCCCTGATCTGCTGGCTGGTCTATGCCGCCTACCTGCACACCCGCCTGATCCGCGGCTGGCAGGGACGCCGTCCGGCGATCGTGGCCTCCGCTGGCCTGGTGGTGATCGCCGTCTGCTATATCGGCGTGAATCTGCTGGGCATCGGCCTGCACAGTTACGGCTGGTTCCTGGGTGACTGAAACGGGGCCTGCCTGGCGTTGGGCGTTTCCGGAACCGCGGTTCCGGATCCCCCTGGTCCTCCTGGCAGGGCTGGCCTTGAGGTTGGCAATCTCCGCCATCCTGCCGCCGGGCTACGACGAGGCCTACTACACGTTCTACGGCCAGCATCCGGCCCTGAGCTACTTCGACCATCCCGCCGCGGTGGGGCTCTGGGCCTGGGCAGGCCAGCGCTTGGGGGGATCGGTCCTCGCCCTGAGGATCCCCTCCCTGCTGAGCTACACCCTCGCCCTCGCCCTGCTGGCCGAGGCGACGAAGCGGTGGTTCGGCCAGCGGGCTGCTCTGCTGGCTGCCCTGCTGGGCAGCTTCTGTCCACTCCTGCTGCTTTGCGGAGGCGTGCTGCTGCTGCCGGACAGTCCCCTGCTGCTGGCCCTGGCCGTCCTGCTCTGGTGGTTATCCCGGCACCCGAAGGTGATTCCCGGCACGCCGGGGGAGGCCATCGGCCTTGGCTTGATTCTGGGCCTTGTCACCCTGGGGAAGTACCACGCCTTTCTGGTGCTGCTCTCGCTGCTGGGATGGTGCCTTGGATCTGCCCATCGGCAGGCCCTGTACCGCAGCCCCTGGCCCGCCTTGGGGTGGCTGGTCTGGCTGATCGTGTCGGCGCCTCTGTGGCTCTGGAACATGAACCATGGCTGGGTCTCCTTTCTGTTCCAGGGAGGCCGGACCGATGCCGGGCTCGGTTATGCGCTGGCCGCCCCTCCCTTGTTTCTGCTCTCCCAGCTGGTGCTGCTGTTCCCGACGCTCGGCATCGTTCTGCTGCTGGCTCTGTTGCCCCGATCAGGCCGGGACCGGGCCGTCGCGGCCAGGCAGCTGCTGCGCTGGCTGGTGCTTCCGCAGCTGGTGGTGTTCGTGGCCCTTACCGGACGGATGCATGTGCTCGCCAGCTGGCTGGTGCCGGCCTGGTGGCTGCTGCTGCCCCTGGCCGCTGACTGGCTGGCCGGCGTGCAACGGCCCAGGCTGCGCCCCTGGATCGTTGCGGGCGGCTGGGGCACGGCCGTGGTGCTGCCGCCGTTGCTGCTGACCCTGGCGACCCAGGTGCGCTGGGGGGTGTTCGATCATTGGTTGCCGGCCGGTCTGGACACGTCGACGCAGCTGATGCCGCCGGACAGCCTGCGCCGGGATCTGCAACGCCACCCTGACCTGTGGAAGGCCCTCCAGGAGGCCGAGCTCATTGCCGCCAATCGCTACGACCTGCCGGGTTTCCTGTCCCTTGCCCTGGGTCGCAGCCATGGGGTGGCTTTCACAACCTTCAACCCCGATGCCAGGGGCTTTGCCTGGTGGCAGCCGGCCGACGGCTTCCGGGGCCGGAGCGGCGTGGTTTTCGGGCTTGAAGAGCCTGGCAAGCCTCTGGTTCCGGACTCCTGGGTGCCCTGGATGGGGACCGTGGAGTCCCTGGGCAGCGTGGAGATCCTTCGCGCTGGGAGGCCGGCGCTGCGGCTGGCCTTTGCCCGCTTCGGACCCCTTCCTTACCCGTTGCCTCGCTTCTACGGACCCAGAGCCCTGGCAGGCCCGTTGCCCTGAGGGTCTGGGCCCGCCAACGGGGGTGGTTCAGACCAGGGCAGGTTCGGGGCGGCGGCTGTTGCGGATGCCGGTGATGGCCTCGGCGTAGTCGGCGTGGCCGAAGACCCCCGAGCCGCTGACGATCGCGTTGGCACCCGCCTCGATCACCTGCCAGGCGTTGCTTCCTTTGACGCCGCCGTCCACTTCGATCCAGGGATCCAGGCCGCGCTCGTCACAGAGGCGACGCAGCTGGCGGATCTTCTCCACCTGGGAGGGGATGAAGCTCTGGCCGCCGAAGCCGGGGTTGACGCTCATGATCAGCACCAGATCACAGAGCTCCAGGCAGTACTCGAGGGTGTCGAGAGGGGTGCTGGGGTTGAGCACGGCGCCAGCCATCTTGCCCAGGTCCTTGATCTGGCTCAGGTTGCGGTGCAGGTGGGGGCAGGCCTCAACCTGGACGCTGATGATGTCGGCGCCGGCCTTGGCGAAATCAGCCACATACCGTTCGGGCTCGACGATCATCAGGTGCACGTCCAGGGGCTTGGTCGTCACCGGCCGCAGGGCCTCGACGATCAACGGCCCGATGGTGATGTTGGGCACGAAGCGGCCATCCATCACGTCCACATGGATCCAGTCGGCACCGGCGGCGTCCACGGCCCGCACGTCGTCACCGAGGCGGGAGAAGTCGGCCGAGAGGATCGACGGGGAGATCACCAGAGGCTTGGTGCTCATGGACGGCCACCGCAGCGGAAGAATGAAGGGATTGTAAGGAGCGGCCCAGCGTGGGGCTCCCGGGGGGTCCCGGGCGCGCTGATACGATGGCCCCGCTTCGATTCCGAGAGGCCTTGCAGCGGCTGGTTCTTTCCCCGCTTTGCCTGCGGTCCGCCTCCGGCGTGCCGGCCCCTCGTTGAGGCCCCTCCCCCCGCCGGACCGTTGTGGATCGCACTCTCATCCAGGAACTGCTCGAAGTCGTCGAGCAGGCCGCCATCGCCTCTGCCCGCCTGACAGGGCTCGGCAAGAAGGACGAAGCTGATGCCGCTGCCGTGGAGGCGATGCGCACCCGCATGGGCAGCATCGCCATGCAGGGCCGGATCGTCATCGGCGAGGGCGAGCGGGACGAGGCCCCCATGCTTTACATCGGTGAGGAAGTGGGAAGCGGCACCGGCCCCGGCGTCGATTTCGCCGTCGATCCCTGCGAAGGCACCAACCTCTGCGCCAATGCCCAGGACGGCTCGATGGCTGTGCTGGCCGCCAGCGACCGCGGTGGCCTCTTCTACGCCCCCGACTTCTACATGAAGAAACTGGCGGCGCCGCCGGCCGCCAAGGGCAAGGTGGACATCCGCAAGAGCGCCACCGAGAACATCGCCATCCTGAGCGAGTGCCTCGGCATCCCCGCCAGCGACCTGGTGATCGTGGTGATGGACCGCGCCCGCCACAAGGGCCTGATCGCCGAGATCCGCGCCACCGGCGCCCGGGTCAAGCCGATCAGTGACGGCGACGTGCAGGCCGCCATCGCCTGCGGCTTCGCCGGCACCGGCACCCATTGCCTGATGGGCATCGGCGCCGCCCCCGAGGGTGTGATCTCCGCCGCCGCCCTGCGCTGCCTCGGCGGCCACTTCCAGGGCCAGCTGGTGTACGACCCCGCCGTCGCCCAGACCAGCGAGTGGGCCGATTACACCAAGGAGGGCAACATCGCCCGCCTCAACGAGATGGGCATCACCGACGTCGACAAGGTGTACGAGGCCGAGGAGCTGGCCTCCGGTGAGAACGTGGTCTTCGCCGGCAGCGGCATCACCCCCGGCCTGCTGTTCAAGGGCGTCGTGTTCGAGGCCGACTGCACCCGCACCAGCAGCCTGATCATCAGCTCCCTCGACCGCAGCGCCCGCTTCACCGATACGGTTCATATCAAGGAAGGCGCCAAGAGCATCGCCCTGCGCTGAATCCACCAGAGCCCGGACCCCGGAGCCCGCCTCCATGCACATCGCCGTCGTCGGTCTGAGCCATCGCACGGCTCCGGTGGAAATCCGCGAGCGCCTGAGCATCCCCGAGCAGACCATGGAGGACTCCCTCCAGCGTCTGCGGGCGGATGAGCAGGTGATTGAGGCCTCAATCCTGAGCACCTGCAACCGGCTGGAGATCTACACCCTCCTGCGCCATCCCGAACGGGGCATCAGCGCCGTCGGCGACTTCCTCAGCCAGCAGTCCGGGTTGGCGGTGGAGGAGCTGCGCCCCCATCTGTTCACTTACCACCACGAGGAGGCGGTGGGCCACCTGCTGCGGGTGGCCGCCGGCCTCGACAGCCTGGTGCTGGGGGAGGGTCAGATCCTCTCCCAGGTGAAGAAGATGGTGCGGCTGGGCCAGGAGCACCGTTCCGTGGGGCCGATCCTCAACCGCCTGCTCAACCAGGCCGTGAGCACCGGCAAGCGGGTCCGTACCGAAACCAACCTGGGCACCGGTGCGGTCTCGATCAGCTCCGCCGGCGTCGAGTTGGCCCAGCTCAAGGTGGGCCAGGCCCGCGGCCTGGACGAACTGGTCCCCCTGGACCAGGAACAGGTGGCGGTGGTGGGGGCCGGCCGCATGGCCCGGCTGCTGCTGCAGCACCTCCAGGCCAAGGGTTGCCGGGGTGTGGTGGTACTCAACCGCACCGTCTCCCGGGCTGAAGCCCTGGCGGCCGATTTCCCCACCCTGCCGGTGCAGTGCCGTCCCCTGGACGACCTCGACCACTGCCTGAGCACCTGCTCCCTGGTGTTCACCAGCACGGGCGCCGAGGAGCCGATCATCACGGCCCGCCGGCTGGAGGGGCTGAATCGCCGCTCCAGTCTGATGCTCATCGATATCGGTGTGCCCCGCAACATCAGCGCGGATGCGGACGAGCTGCCGGGTGTCGACAGTTTCGATGTCGACGATCTCCAGGAGGTGGTGGCCCGCAACCAGGAGGCCCGCAGGGAGATGGCCGCTGAGGCCGAGGGGCTGCTGGCCGAGGAATCACGCCTGTTCCTGGAGTGGTGGGACGGCCTTGAGGCGGTTCCCCTGGTCAACCGCCTGCGCCTCCAGCTGGAGGACATCCGTGAACAGGAGCTTCAGAAGGCCCTGAGTCGGATGGGCCCCGACCTTTCCGCCAGGGAGAGGAAGGTGGTTGAAGCCCTCAGCAAGGGGATCATCAACAAGATCCTGCACACCCCTGTCACCAAGCTGCGGGCGCCCCAGCCCCGCCAGCAGCGCCTGGCGTCGATGGGGGTGCTGCGGGATCTCTTTGAGCTTCATGACGACCCACCGGAGGCCTGAGCCCCCCGTCCCCGGGATCACCCGGCCCCAGCCCCATTCACCACTGCAACGGAACATGAACCGAGTTGCCGCCGCGCCTCGCTCCCCGTCACCACGCTCCAGTACGGTCTGCCCAGCCAAGGAACGAGGAGCGGGCTCATGAAACGCGTTCTGGCCATCATTCTGGGAGGCGGGGCGGGAACGCGCCTCTACCCCCTCACCAAGATGCGGGCCAAGCCCGCCGTGCCCCTCGCGGGCAAGTACCGCCTGATCGATATTCCCATCAGCAACTGCATCAACTCGGAGATCAACAAGATCTACGTGCTGACCCAGTTCAACAGCGCGTCGCTCAACCGTCACCTGACGATGAGCTACAACCTCTCCGCCGGTTTCGGCCAGGGGTTCGTGGAGGTGCTGGCCGCCCAGCAGACCCCCGACAGCCCCAGCTGGTTCGAAGGCACTGCCGATGCGGTGCGCAAGTACCAGTGGCTGTTCCAGGAGTGGGACGTCGACCACTACCTGATCCTTTCCGGTGACCAGCTCTACCGGATGGACTACAGCAAGTTCGTGCAGCACCACATCGATTGCGGCGCCGATCTGACCGTCGGTGCTCTGCCGGTGGATGGGGCCCAGGCCGAAGGCTTCGGCCTGATGCGGACCTCCTCCGACGGCCGCATCCTCGAGTTCAGCGAGAAGCCCAAGGGGGACGCCCTTGAGGCGATGCGGGTCAACACCGAGAGCCTGGGCCTCTCCGCCGAGGAGGCCGTCAAGCGGCCCTTCCTAGCGTCGATGGGGATTTACGTCTTCAACCGCAGCACCCTGTTCAACCTGCTGGCCAGCCATCCGGAGTCGACGGATTTCGGCAAGGAGATCATCCCCACCTCCCTGCGGGAAGGGGACCATCTGCAGACGTACCTGTTCGATGACTACTGGGAGGACATCGGCACGATCGGGGCGTTCTACGAGGCCAACCTGGCCCTCACGGATCAACCCAACCCGGCCTTCTCCTTCTATGACGAGAAGTTCCCCATCTACACCCGGCCCCGCTACCTGCCCCCCAGCAAGCTGCAGGACGCCCAGGTCACCCAGTCGATCATCGGTGAAGGTTCCCTGCTCAAGGCCTGCAGCATCCACCACTGTGTCCTGGGGGTTCGCTCCCGCGTCGAAGACGAGGTGGTGCTCCAGGACACCCTGGTGATGGGGGCCGACTTCTTCGAGTCCTCGGAGGAGCGGCTGGTGCTGCACGAGCGGGGCGGCACACCGATCGGGGTGGGCCGGGGGACGACGGTGAAAGGCGCCATCCTCGACAAGAACGTGCGCATCGGCCGTGACGTCACCATCGTCAACAAGGACCGGGTGGAGGAGGCCGATCGGCCGGAGCTCAACTTCTACATCCGCAACGGCATCGTCGTGGTGGTGAAAAACGGCACGATCGCCGACGGCACGGTCATCTGACGCTCGCTTCGGGGGGAGGGCTGGGCCAGCAGTTGCTGACATCCCTCCCCAGGAGACCGACGAGCCGCCGAACGCTGGCCACACTGCCAACGAATCAAGGAACCTCGGTCCTATGGGCAAGGCGCATTTCGGACTCATCGGCCTTGGCGTGATGGGTGAGAATCTGGTCCTCAACGCAGAGCGAAACGGGTTTTCGAGCGTCGTCTACAACCGGACCTACGCCAAGACCGAGGACTTCCTGGCCGGTCGCGGTGCCGGCAAGGACATCGTCGGCGCCGCCACCCTGGAGGAGTTCGTGGCGGCGCTGGAGCGCCCCCGCCGCATCCTGATGATGGTGAAGGCGGGCGCTCCGGTCGACGCCACCATCGCCAGCATCTCGCCCCTGCTCGAGGAAGGTGATCTGCTGATCGACGGCGGCAACTCCCTCTACACCGACACCGAGCGGCGGGCGGCTGAGCTGGAGAGCAAGAGCTTCGGCTACATCGGCATGGGCGTCTCGGGGGGCGCCAAGGGGGCCCTGGAGGGGCCGAGCATGATGCCCGGCGGCACCAAGGCGGCCTACGACGCCATCGAAAGCCTGGTGACGAAGATGGCCGCCCAGGTGGAGGACGGCCCCTGCGTCACCTACATCGGCCCAGGCGGCGCCGGCCACTTCGTCAAGACCGTCCACAACGGCATCGAATACGGCATCGAGCAGATCCTGGCCGAGGCCTACGACCTGATGAAGCGCATCGGCGGCCTCGATGGCGATGCCATGGCCGACGTGCTGGGGGGCTGGAACCAGACCGAAGAGCTCGCCTCCTTCCTGGTCGAGATCACTGAGGTGTGCCTGCGCACCAAGGATCCCGAAAGCGGTGGTGATCTGGTGGAGCTGATCGTCGATGCCGCCGGCCAGAAGGGCACCGGCCTGTGGACCGTGGTCAGCGCCCTGGAGATGGGCGTGCCCGTGCCCACCATCTACGCCGCCCTCAACGCCCGGGTGCTGAGCTCCCTGCGCAGCGAGCGCCTGGCGGCCGAACCGGTGCTGCATGGGCCTGCCCCCCACAGCTTCCCCCTGGGCGAGCCGGCCACCGGCATGGCACCGCTGCGGGATGCCTGCATCTTGGCCTGCATCGCCAGCTACGGCCAGGGCATGGCCCTGCTGCAGGAGGCCTCGAAACTGCACGACTACAGCCTCGACTTCTCGGCCATCGGCCAGATCTGGAAGGGGGGTTGCATCATCCGGGCCCGGCTCCTGCAACGCATCCAGGACGCCTATGGCGCCAATCCGTCCCTGCCCAACCTGATGTTGGATCCCTGGTTCGCCGCCCAGGTCAACCAGCGCCTGGGCGGCCTGCGCCAGGTGGTGGCCGGGGCGGCCCTGGCCGGCATTCCCGTGCCTTGCCTCAGCAGCACCCTCGACTACATCGACAGCTACCGCAGCGGCCGTCTGCCCCAGAACCTGGTGCAGGCGATGCGGGACTGCTTCGGCTCCCATACTTATGAACGCACGGACCGCCCCGGCGCGTTCCATACCGAATGGCTCGATTGACCGAACCCAGCACCCGCTATCACCTGATCGTCGCCGCCAGCCCCGAGGCGCTGGCCCGCCAGGCGGCCGAACAGATCGCCGCCGGCATCGACCTGGCCCTGGCCGAGCGGGACCGGGCCCAGATCGCCCTGGCAGGCGGCGAAACCCCCCGGGCGGCCTACGGGCGTCTGGGGGGCGAGCATCTGCCATGGGAGCGGGTCGATGTGCTCCTGGGGGATGAGCGCTGGGTGAGCGCCGACGACCCCTCCAGCAATGCCCGCATGCTGCGGGAGACGCTGCTGGCCCAGCCGCCCGCCAGCCGGGCCCGGTTCCATCCGGTGCCTACCGACCGCCCCAATCCGGAGGACAGTGCCGTGGCCTATGCCGCGGAGCTGGCGCTGATCTGCCCCGGCCTGCTGCCACGCTTCGATGTGATCCTGCTGGGCCTCGGCGACGACGGCCATACGGCCTCCCTGTTTCCCGGCACGGCAGCCCCCGGAGTGAGCGACCGTGCCGTCACCATCGGCGAAGGCAAGGGGCTGCCCCGCATCACCCTCACCGCGCCGGTGCTTTCGGCCGCCCGCCGGGTGATCTTTCTGGTCAGCGGCGCCGGCAAACGCCAGGCGCTCGCCCGGCTGCTCGATCCGAATGAGCCCGCCGAGCGCACCCCCGCCCGGCTGGTGCGGCCGGCCTCCGAGGTGGTGATCCTTGCCGATGCCGCCGCCGCCGCGGGCCTCCCCCCCCGCTGAGGTGCCCATGCAGGTGATCCGTGGGGATGGCTTCAGTGGCTGGCATGCCCTCAATGACACCGTGATGGGCGGCCGCAGCAGCGGCAGCTGCACGGTCAGCAGCAGTGGTCTGCGGCTGGAGGCGGTGGTGGTGGAGCAGGGCGGTGGCTTCGTGAGCTGCCGCTCGCCGGTGTTCTCCCCGCCGCTGGATCTCTCCGATCAGGCCGCCTTTGAACTGGAGCTGCAGGGGGATGGGCGCCACTACAAGCTGGCCGTCGCCTGCGCCGATGGGGTGGCGGGCCTCACCGAACTGATTCCCGGTGGGGTGCGCTGGGTGGCCAACTTCGCCACCGCCGCCGACGGACCCTGCCGGCTGCGCATTCCCTTTGCTCAGCTGCGTCCCTCCATCCGGGCCAAGCCGATTGAGGCCCTGCCCATGGGCCTGCCGCTGTGCTTCGACCCCGCTCGCATCACCCGGCTGCAGATCCTGCACTCGAAGTTCGGCGACGACGGCACCGATAATCCCGGCTTCCGCGCTGGCCCTCTTCTCCTGGAGCTGATGGCGATCGATGCCGTCGCCTGAGGCCCCGATCGGCAGCGCCAACACCGACCTGAGCCGGCTGGTGGCGGCGGCGGCCGACCTCTGCCGCAAGCCCCTGCGCCATGCGGTGGTGCTTCCCGACCTGGCCGACGCTGGGGAGAAGGCTGCCGAGGCGGGGGACAGCCTCGACCTCTGCCTGCGCCTGGAGGCCCGCACAGCCGAGGGGGAGCGGGTCCCGGCGGAGGATCTGGAGCTCGAGATCTACCGCAGCGGCGACGCGCTCAACCTCACTCTCGCCTGGTGCCACAGGGACGACCAACCGCTGCTGTGGCAGGGGAGCCATCCGGTCTGGATGGATGGGGCCACGGGCCTGCGCAGCAGCTGTCCGCCCCAGGGCGGGCCGCTGGAGGCCCTGGCCCGCCGCCTCAGGGCCCTGTTGCGGCCCGATCAGGGCTGAGCCGTCGGCAGCACCACCAGCAAGGTCCCGATCCCCATCGACGATGGCAGGCTCCAGAGCTCGGCCAGAGCCTGGATCGTGCGGCCATCCCGGTGCCGCAGGGGGAGGCTCTCGCTGCGCAACAGCGCCTCACCAGCCGGAACCTCGTTGCCCTTGATCGCCCATACCTCCTCCGGCAGGGTGCAGAAGAGCGACGCCGGTGAGCCCACCAGGCTGTCGCGATCGAAGCCGATGCGTTCGCAGAGGGTGCCATTGACCATCACCACCCGTTGGTTGGCGTCGAACACCGCCAGGGCGAAGCTGGGGCTGCGGACCAGGGTCTCGAGCAGAACACTGAGGTCCTTGTCATGCTTCTCGACCTGGCGCTGCTCCGTCACGTCCGCCAGGGTGCCGACCACGTAGCGATCCATGCCCTCGCTGAGCACCCTGGCGTTCTCCTTCACCCAACGGCGCTGGCCATCGCGGCGGAGGATCCGGTACTCCACCGACCAGCTCCCCTGCTTCAGGTTGCGGCTGGCCCAGACCCGCTCGCGATCGGCCGGATCGATGGCGTCATCGAGCAGTTCCGATCGGGAGAACAGCTCGGCCGGAGTCCAGCCTGTCAGGGGCAGGATGCGCTTGCTGACATAGAGCAGACGATGCAGGGAGTCATCCCGCTTCCAGACCGCCTCGTCGAGGGCATCGGTGAGGCTGGAAAACGAATCCAGTGAGGCCTCGGCGGCCTGGCGCAGGGCCAGCAGTTCAGACACGTCCGTGAGGGTGACGATGGCCCCGCGGCGCTGGCCATCCTGTTCCTGGTAGGGCAACACCTGGGCCAGGTAGGCGATGTCCTCGTTCACCGCCTCGATGCTGCGCCGGGACGCACCGGCCAGCACCTCCCCCAGGGCCCCGCGCAGACCGGGCAGGTCCACCGTGGTCGGGATGCCGAGCAGGGGCTGGCCGATGTCTCCTTCCACCAGGGCGAAGACGCGCACCGCCAGCGGCGTGTAGCGGGTGATCCGCAGGTCCCGGTCAACGATCACCATGCCCTGGTTCAGGGAGATCTGGATGTTCTCCAGGTCGGAGCTGAGCAGCTGCAGCTCTTCGCTCCTGGCCCGCAGCTGCTGGTTGAGGGTGGCCAGTTCCTCGTTGGTGGCCTGCAGTTCCTCGTTGGAGGATTCCAGCTCCTCATTCGACGACTGCAGCTCCTCGGAAGAGGCCTGCAGCTCTTCGGTGGAAGCTTCTAGTTCTTCGTTGGCCCCCTCGAGGTCGGCCATCGAGCGCCGCAGGGTGTCATGGCTGGTGAGGAGCTCCTTTTCCAGCCGGGCGATCTGCTGATCGAAGTCCGGCGCCCGGCTGACCGGCTCGCCATCGGCGGCGGACTCCGGACCCTCCGCCTGTCCAGGCAGAAAGCTCAGCAGCGTCAGCCGACGCTCGTTCACTTCCAGGGGTTGTGCCTCCAGCCGCAGGCTGAGACTGAAGTTGGGAAGACTCAGCACCCGGCTGCGGACCGGTTGGCCATCGGCCCGGACGAGCAGCAGGATGGCGCGGGCCTCGGCCTGCAGCTCAGGCAGCAGGAAGGTGGTCGCGGCACTGGAGATCCGGCCCTCCGGGAGTCGGCAGTAGGGGCTGACGTCGCCGATCACCTCCACCAGTTCATGGGCTTCATCGAGGACCACGCAAGGGGGACAGCTGCTGCGCACCAGGGCTTCCAGGGTGGCGACGTGCTCCTCGACCACGGTTTCCCGCAGGATCGAGATGCGGCCGACCGGGCTGAACAGCTGGGTGGTCCGCTGGGCGGGCTGGGTGAACGTGGAATGGCGGCTGGGCTGCTGCTCCCCGGTGCGATAGAAGATGCGGTGCTCGGCATTGGCCACCGCGAACCCCTGGTTCCTGGTGCCGAGGGACTCGGTGCGCCCCAGGAAGAGCAGGCCTGAGGGCAGCAGACCGAAGCGAAACAGGCTCAGAACCCGCTCCTGCAGGGGTGGGGTGAAGTAGATGAGGGTGTTGCGGCTGCAGATCAGATCCAGGCGCGGAAAGGGGGGATCCACCGCCACGTTGTGACGGGCGAACACGACGCAGTTACGCAGGCCTTCGCAGATCTGCATCTCGCCGTTGTGGGGGACAACGAACCGCTCCCGCAGGGGGTCGGGGAGCGCCATGAGGGTGGTCGACGGGTAGGTGGCCCGGCGCGCCAAGGCGAGGCTTTCCTCATCGAGATCGGTGCCGAAGATCTTGAGGTGACGGGTCAGATCCTGGGGATGGCCGAGCACCTCACTGATCAGCATGCCGATGGAATAGACCTCTTCTCCGGTGGCACAGCCCGGCACCCACACCCTGAGGCGATCCCTGCGCGTGCGCTGGGCCACATAGGCCTGCAGCAGCTCCCCGAGGGTCGCGAACGACTCGGGGTCCCGGAAGAAGGACGTCACGGTGACGAGCAGGTTGTGGACCAGGGCCAACGACTCCTGCTTGTCGGTCGCCAGGAGCTGCAGGTACTGCTCCATGGTGTCCACCTGGCGCAGTGCCATCCGCCGCGACAGCTGACGCTGCAGGGTGGAGTCCTTGTACTGGCTGAAGTCGATGCCGCAGTTGTGCTGAAGCAGCTCCATGGCGCTGCTGATGTTCACGGCCTCCGGCAGAGGTCTGCCTCGCTCCACCCAGTCGTCACCGGAATGCATCAGGTCGCAGAGGTGCTGACCGATGGCGACCGGATCGAGGATGAGGTCGGCGCCACCCATGGCGATGGCGGCCCTGGGCATGCCATCGAAGCGGGCGCTCTCGGGGGTCTGGGCGATGGTGAGGCCGCCGGCGGCACGGACGGCCCTGAGTCCACGGGCCCCATCGGATCCGGTGCCCGAGAGGACCACGGCCGCGCTCCGCTCCGCCAAGTGGTCGGCGATCGACTCGAACAGACGATCGATGCTGGGGCTGGGGCCGAAGCGCGGTTCGGGCGCCGCCAGGGTCACCCGGTCGCCCTGAACGCGGATGTCGTGATTGGGTGGACAGACCGTGATCGTGCCGGGCAGCAACAGGGCCCCATCCACCGCCTTGAGCACCTGCAAGGCCGTGACCCGAGAGAGCAGATCGACCATCAGGCTGCCGTGGTCGGGTGATAGGTGCTGGGCCACGACATAGGCCACATTGCCGCCGGAGGCGAGGCTGCCCAGAAGCTGTTGCAGCGCCTCCAGCCCGCCTGCCGATGCGCCGATGCCCACAAGATGCATCAGTGACTCTGTAGATGTTGCTTCAGGCTCGCCAGCTGTCCCCGAGGATGGAACGGCATCGGCAGGCAATGGCGGGGATGGCGTAGGTGAAGACTCTGGATCACTGGATTCTTCCATCCGCAGGCAGGCGAAGAAGGGGTGGAAAGGAGTTTACCCGCAGAACACTTGGACTCTTTGAGACAAGATCGTTCCAGCGTTGGTTCTGACGCTGGCGCCCATAGCATTTAATTGGCTCCTCTTGATTCTGTTCAGATGACTTCATGGCAGACGGGATAGGGAAGTGGAGAACATCAGGCGTCTCGTTGCATTCGGTGTCGAAGTGAAAGTCAGCCTGGTCCACTGAACACAACAAAGAAAGACCAAAGCAGCAGGATTAACCTTGCTGTGAGGATCGATGTCGACGGCGTGGAGTCAACCTGAATCGTGCTACAATAGATCTTGCGCCGGAAAAGAGGTGGATCACCCGATGTCCAGCGATGACGATTTCCCCAATCAGCGGCATCACGAGTCTGCTCGCTTCTCGAATCCCCTGCTGCAGCATCCGGAGCTCATCGAGGATCCACGGGCCTGTGCATCGTTGTTGCAGGAAGCGTTGCCCCTGATGGAGTTGCAGCCACTCGAATCTGCCGCAACCTGGTGGTTCTACGGCACCAACTTTCATCTCGGCACCATGCTGGTTTCCGCCTGGACGGCCAGGCCGATGCGCGCCGCCTTCAGCGATCACCGCGACCGCATCGCCTTGTTCGGCTTCGGTGGGGAGCAGCGCCTGCGCCAGGCCTCCCGCACCTGGCGTTGCGGCAATGGCTGCTGTCTGTTGATGGCGAAGGCCCCCTGCACGATGGAGACGTCCCTCTCGTCCGCCGTGGCCTTCGCCCTGTCCGACGAGCAACTCCTCCAGGCCGCGCTCAGCATGGGGGGGTATCACCAGCAACCGGAGGGCTGGCAGGAGATCCTGGACCAGGCCCATGGCTGGAGCCCGCCGGAGAATCCGTCCGCCCCGTCCCTTCTGGCGGCCCTGCGACAAACGTTGGACATGGCCGGGCAGCTCGCCGGGTACGGGCGGGGTCTGCTTGAGTCCCTGCAGCTTGATGACCAGATCCACCGGCTGATGGCGGCGATGCTGCTGCCGGATCTGCGTGAAGAGAAATCCCTCGATCGGCTGCGGTACCGCCAGCGGCAGGGTAGGGATGCCTTCGATGAACTGATTGATTACATCAAGCAGAATCTCGGCAGTTCGTTGACGCTGACCATCCTGGAGTCCAGGAGCCATTATTCACGCCGGGCCCTGCAGTATGCCTTCGCTGAACGCATGGGCTGCGGTGCCACCCAGTGGATCAAGAATCAGCGTCTCGACCTGGCCAGGCGGCGGCTGGAGAATCCCACGGCCACTGACAGCGTGGGGAGCATCGCCAAGGAGTGCGGATACCGTTCCCTTGGCCTGTTCAGTGTGGATTTCCAGCAGCGCTTTCACGTCAAGCCGTCCCAGCTGTTGCGGGAATCCCGGCCGGAGTAAGGGCCGGGAGCGCTGCCCTCAGGAATGACGCTGGAAGCCATCCATGGCTTCAGAACGGTTCTGATAGTGGTCGTGGGGAGGGAAGGCCTGCAGCGATGTTTCCAGCAGGTAGGCGGCGAGATTGGACAGGGAACGTCCCTGTTGATTGCTGCGCTCAATCAGGGATTGGTAAGCGTTGTAAGGAATCGTGATGGTGACACGCACAGGTCGCAGGAAGGGGCCTGGCGTTGATTGGCTTCGCATGGGTTCATTGCTGCTACACCACAGATCTAGGCTGATTTACCCATGTTTGGGTGCCACATTTTCAGCCGCAACGGGTACCTCGTGAGGGCGAAAGGCGAGGACTGCACAGCGATTCAGGCTGCTGTGGTCAGCAGCGTGGCGACGGCGACGGCAGTGCAGGTCTGCATCAGGATGCGCGTCTTGCGTTTTTCTTAAGACTGGCTTGATGGCCGCTGATCAGTCCGGGGGCTGGTCGGTCACGGCGCCCAGGCTGCTGCTGCTCACCTGGCGGGCGTACTTGCCGAGCACGCCGGTGCGGTAGCGGGGTGCGGGCTTGGTCCAGGTGCTGCGGCGCCGGGCCAGCTCGTCGTCGGCCACGTTGAGCTGGATCAGGCGCTGCCTGGCATCCACCGTGATGCTGTCGCCCTCCTGCACCAGGGCGATGGTGCCGCCCACGGCGGCTTCCGGGGCCACGTGGCCCACCACCATGCCGTAGGTGCCGCCCGAGAAGCGGCCATCGGTGATCAGGGCCACCGAATCACCTAGCCCCTCGCCGATGATCGCGGCGGTGGGGGCCAGCATTTCGCGCATGCCGGGGCCGCCCACCGGCCCTTCGTAGCGGATCACGACCACATCGCCGGCGCTGATGCGCTTCTCGAGGATGGCGGCCAGGGCGGTCTCCTCGCTCTCGAACACCCGCGCCGGGCCGGTGATCACCGGATTCTTGACACCGCTGATCTTGGCCACGCTGCCTTCTTCGGCCAGGTTGCCCCGCAGGATCGCCAGGTGGCCCTGGGCGTAGAGGGGGTTGGAGAGGGGCCGGATCACCTCCTGGTCGGCAGGAGGCTCGGAGGGCACGTCGGCGAGCACCTCGTGCAGGCTGCGCCCCTCGATCGTGCGGCAGTCGCCGTGCAGCAGGCCGGCCTCCAGCAGCAGCTTCATCACCTGGGGGATACCACCGGCCCGGTGCAGATCCACGGTCACGAAGCGGCCGCTGGGCTTGAGATCGCAGATCACCGGCACCCGTTGGCGGATCGTCTCGAAGTCGTCGATCGTGAGCGGCACGCCGGCGGTGCGGGCGATCGCCAGCAGGTGCAGCACCGAGTTGGTGGAGCCGCCCACCGCCATGATTACGGCGATGGCATTCTCAAAGGCCTCCCGGGTGAGCAGATCACGGGGCCGGATGTCGGCGGCGATCGCCTCCACCAGCACCTCGGCGGAGCGGGCGGCGCTGTCGGCCTTCTCCGGATCCTCCGCCGCCATGGTGGAGCTGTAGGGCAGGCTCAGCCCGAAGGCCTCGAAGGCCGAGCTCATCGTGTTGGCGGTGAACATGCCGCCGCAGCTGCCGGCGCCGGGGCAGGCGTTCTTCTCGATCGCCAGCAGTTCCGCCTCATCGATGCGGCCGCCCGACAACTGCCCCACCGCCTCGAAAGCACTCACCACGGTGAGATCGCAGGGCCCCAGTTTCCCCGGCTTGATCGTTCCGCCGTACACGAAGATCGCCGGAATGTTCATGCGGGCCATGGCGAGCATGGCGCCAGGCATGTTCTTGTCGCAGCCGCCGATGGCCAGCAGGCCATCCATGCTCTGGGCGTTGCAAGCGGTTTCGATCGAGTCGGCGATCACCTCGCGCGACACCAGCGAATACTTCATGCCCTCGGTCCCCATCGAGATGCCGTCGCTGACGGTGATGGTGCCGAACATCTGGGGCATCGCTCCGGCGATGCGGGCGGCCTGCTCGGCCCGCCGGGCCAGGTCGTTGAGGCCGATGTTGCAGGGCGTGATCGTGCTGTAGCCGTTGGCGATGGCCACGATCGGCTTGCCGAAATCCCCATCCCCGAAGCCCACGGCCCGGAGCATGGCCCGGTTGGGGGAGCGTTGAAGGCCCTTGGTGATGGCGTCGGAGCGCAGCATGGCCGGGGTGGATCGGATCTGCAGCAACCTACCGAGGGGCCTGCGCCCTCAGGGCTGGGGCTGCAGCTGCTCCAGCTGGCGGCGCACCTCGTCGATCGCCTGATTGAGCTTCTGGACGCGGTCGTGAAGCTGGTCACGGCCCACCGGCTCGCCGCTGGCCTCCGCCAACCTTGAAACGCGCAGCATCCGCAGCTGACGCTGAACCAGGTGCCGCCGTTCGGCACGGCGGAGCAGCCAGGCCGCGAGGCCCGCGGCTCCGGCCACCGCGCCGGCGGCCGCCGCCAGCAACACGATTCCGCCGGCGGACGATTGCTCCCTCGTATCAGCCATGAACCTGCAAGCGTTGGTGAGCCCGGAAGGGAAAACCCAGCCTAGGCAGAGGCGGAGGCGATTCCATACAGCCGTTCACTCACCTCTCCGAAGCCGGGCACGACAAGGTGCCTGTCGTTCACTTCGGGGTCGATGCCGGCGCAATAGATGGTGAGCTGCCCGTGGCGCTCCCCGACGACCTGCAGTCCGGGGCTGGCCGCCAGGGCCGTGATCACCCGCAGGCGTTGGCCCTCCACACCAAGACCCTGGAGCCGGTCGAGCAGGGCCAGCAGGATCGAGCCGCTGGCGAGGCAGGGCAGGAACACCAGCACACCACTGCGGGGATCGATGGTGGCCGGCAGATCATCCAGGAACCAGTGGGGCTTGTGCTCCGGCCCGCAGGGCTCGATCCCCACGTGGGCCAGCTGGGCGGAAGGCAGCACCGTCTGGGCCCCTTGCCACAGGCCCAGCCCCCCCCGCAGCACCGGAATCACCAGCAGGGGGATCTCCGGATCCACCACCTGGCCATCGCTGCGGCCCAGGGGCGTCTCGACCGTCACGGAGCGATGGGGCAGCCAGTCACGCAGGCATTCGTAGGTGAGCCAGCGGCCCAGTTCCGCCATCGCGGTGGCGAACAGGGGCGACGGGGTGGCGCCATCCCGCAGCAGGGTGAGCCAGTGGCCGATGAGGGGATGGGGGGGCACCACCACCCGCAGGGACATGCTCATGACGGGCTGCGTCTGCCATAGCTTGAACCGGCAGCGTACCGGTGTGGCATGGCCCCCAGCTTCCAGTCCTTTGTCGCCATCGGCCGCCGGATCGCCCCCCTGTTGGGGACCCTGATCGCTCTGCTGCTGTGCTGGACCGTGCTGCCCGTAGCTCCGGTGCTGGCGATCACCGCCCCGGAGTTGCGGGCCCAGCGCTCCTTCCAGGATCTCGATCCCGATCTGCGCGGACGCAACCTGCAGCAACAGGAATTCCTCAAGGCCTCCATGGAGGGCTTCGACCTGCGTGAGGCCGATCTGCGCGGAGCGGTGTTCAACTCCACCAACCTGCGCCAGGCGGATCTGCGCGGCGCCGATCTCGAGGACGTCGTGGCCTTCGCCACCCGTTTCGATGGTGCCGACCTGCGCGGGGCCCAGTTCCGCAACGCCATGCTCATGCAGAGCCGCTTCCGGGATGCCCAGATCGATGGGGCCGACTTCAGTGATGCGGTTCTCGACCTGCCCGAGCAGAAGGCCCTCTGCGCCCGCGCGTCCGGCCGCCACCCCGTCACCGGTGTGGCCACCAGCGAGAGCCTCGGCTGCCGCTGATCCCGGCAGCGGCGCCTCCCCTAGGTTTCGATGCTGTCTCTGCCTCTGTTCTGATGACGGCCACCCGCTCCAGACGCCTGCCGGTCACGGTGGTGACCGGTTTCCTGGGGGCCGGCAAGACCACCCTGCTGCGCCACCTGCTGCTGGAGAGCGGTCTGCGCCTGGCCGTGCTGGTCAATGAGTTCGGCGAGGTGGGCATCGACGGCGACCTGATCGCCTCCTGCGGCTTCTGCCCGGAGGAGGAGCTCGACGACCGTCTGGTGGAACTCGCCAACGGCTGCCTCTGCTGCACGGTGCAGGATGAGTTCCTGCCCACCATGACCCGCCTGCTCGAGCGCGCCGACCGCCTCGACGGCATCGTGGTGGAGACCAGTGGCCTGGCCCTGCCCGAACCCCTGGTGGCCGCCTTCGGCTGGCCGGAGATCCGCAGCCGCACGCGCGTGCATGGGGTGGTCACGGTGGTGGACGGGGAGGCTCTGGCCGCCGGCCATGTGGTGGGCGATGCCGCCGCGGTGGAGGCCCAGCGCCAGGCCGATCCCAGCCTCGACCACATCAGCGCCATCGAGGATCTGTTCGCCGACCAGCTCGGTGCGGCCGATCTGGTGCTGGTCAGCCGGGCCGACCGCTTGGAGCCGGAGGCCTTCGAGCGGGTGAAGACCAGCCTGGCGGCTGGGCTGCGCCCCGGCACCGTGGTGCTGCCGATGGCCCGGGGCCGCCTTGATCCCACCTTGGTGCTGGATGGCCCCGGCAGGGAGGAGGTCGATGCGCACACGCATCACGACCACGATCACGACCACGATCACCACGACCATGCCCACGTGGCGATGGAATCCCTGCTGCTGCGCCGCTCGGGCCGCTGGCAGCGGGCCGTCCTGGAGGCGGAACTGCAACGGTTGCTGATCGAGCATCCGGTGGTGCGGCTCAAGGGCCGACTGCTCCAGGCCGGCAAGAAGCTGCCGCTGCAGATCCAGGGGGTGGGCCGTCGGCTTGAGTGCTGGTACGAGGCGAGTGCCGCTACCCCAGCCGCCGAAGAGCCCGCTGGAGTCCCCGGCGATCAGGACACCGATGGCCTGGAGCTGGTGGTGCTGGCCACCGCCGGAGCCGCGGGCCCCCTGCGCCAGGCCCTCGATCGCCTCTGAACCCCGTCTGCCCCGGTCAGTCGAGGGGGATGTCCCCCCTGGCGCAGACCCCATCCCAGCAGAGGTCTGTGTTCTCCACCCAGCGGCTGTTGACCGGCTGCCAGCCGCCGCTGGGTTTGAGCATCGTCACCTTGCCCCGACCGTCGTGGCGGAACTCGATCCGCTGCCCGCCCACCAGCAGGAACCAGTGCAGTCCCATCGTCTCCACCTGCATGTGGCAGTCCTGCCAGGGTCCATCCGCCAGGCGGCACTGCAACGACACCAGGCCCGGCAGGGGATTGGCCTGCAGGGCGGCACAGGCCACGGTGAGACCCATCAGCCAGGCCAGCAGGCGGGGGCCAAGCAGATCCAGCAGAAACCTCCGCAGGGAAGGCGCCACGGCCAGCGGAACATGGGACCATCTCCAGGCTGGTCAGCCGGGGAAAGCCTGGTGGGGCGTGCTGCCAAGATTTAACAAACGTCCGTGCCCCCGGTGCCGCTCTTCAACGCCCGCGTTCAGGTCTCCCTGCGACCCTCCGTGCTGGATCCCGCCGGGGAGGCCACCCGGGCCGCCGCCGCCCGGCTCGGGGTGGAGGGGGTCAAACGGCTGCGGATCGGCAAGGCGATCGAACTGGATCTGGAGGCGCCGGACCGGGCCACCGCCCAGGCCCGACTTGAGCTTCTCAGCGACCGACTGCTGGCCAATCCGGTGATCGAGGACTGGTCGCTGGATCTGGCCGAAGCGGGTTGAGGGGAGCGGATCGATGACCGTCGGCATTGTTGTGTTTCCCGGCTCCAACTGTGACCGGGATGTGGCCTGGGCCCTGGAGGGCTGTCTCGACATCCCGGTGCGCTTCCTCTGGCATGAGGAGCGCGACCTGTCCGGCCTTCAGGCCGTGGTGCTGCCGGGGGGCTTCAGCTACGGCGACTACCTGCGCTGCGGCGCCATCGCCCGTTTCGCCCCGGTGCTGGAGGAGGTGCGCAGCTTCGCCGGACGCGGCGGCCCGGTGCTCGGCATCTGCAACGGCTTCCAGGTGCTCACGGAGATGGGCCTGCTCCCCGGAGCCCTCACCCGCAACCGGGATCTGCACTTCCTCTGCCAGAGCAGCGAACTGGAGGTGCAGCCCGGCCGCTGCCGCTGGCTGGGCGGCTACGGCGCCGGCGAGCGGATCAGCCTGCCCATCGCCCACGGCGAAGGGCGCTATCAGGTGGAGCCGCAGGACCTGCAGCGGCTCGAAGATCAGGGGTGTGTCGTGCTGCGCTACGTCGCCAATCCGAACGGATCGCTGGGTGATGTGGCCGGCCTGACGGATCCGACGGGCCGCGTGCTCGGCCTGATGCCCCATCCGGAGCGGGCCTGCGACCCGATCACCGGTGGCCTCGATGGCCGCCGCCTGCTGGCCTCGCTGCTCGGTTGATCCCTCAGTCCAGGGTGGCGAAGAAGTCGCGGCTGCCCCGGGGGTCGCTCGCCAGGGTTCGACCGCCCGGGCCCCAGTCGGCGGGACAGACCTGACCCGGATGGTTTCGCACCCACTGGAAGGCCTGCAGCAGCCTGAGGGTTTCATCCACACTGCGGCCCACCGCCGGGTCGTTGATGGTGCAGTGGCGGATCACGCCATCGGGATCGATCAGGAACAGGCCCCTCAGGGCCGTGCCGGCCCCTTCGTCCAGCACCTGGTAGGCCCTGGCGATCTCCTTGTTGAGGTCGGAGATCAGCGGATAGGCCACATCCCCGAGCCCACCGCTCCTGCGTTCGGTCTGCACCCAGGCCAGATGGCTGTAGGGACTGTCAACGGAGACGGCCAGGATGTCGGTGGCGAGGCGGGCGAATTCAGCGTGGCGGTCGCTGAAGGCGGTGATCTCCGTGGGACAGACGAAGGTGAAATTGAGCGGGTAGAAGAACAGCACCACATGCCTGCCGCGGTAGTCACGCAGTGACAGATCGCGGAACTCCTGATCCACCACGGCGGTGGCGCGAAAGTCGGGGGCCTGAAGGCCGACGAGCCTGCCGGTGCTGGTCATGGTGGCGCCGTCCTCGGGAGCGGGATCAACCCCCATGCTGCCCCCACCGAGCCTGGCCGTACGATGGTTGTCAAGTCAGCGATGAATCCGCGATGGGTTGGGATCCAGCCGTTCTGCGTAAGTACAACACCACCGGTCATTTCCGCCTGATCAATCAGCTTCGCTCCGAGCTCAAGGGCAACCCCTTGATCCGCCCCAAGGACGGCGAAACCGTGGGTGCGGCCAACCGCAGCAAGAGTCTCACCCGGGCCCTTCAGAACCATGCCCAGGCAGGGGGTTACGGCCGCAGCCGCCGTCCCATCCAGACTCCCCAGGCCGCTGCCCCTGCCCCCTTGCCTGTGATCGCACCCTTGCCTGTGAGCGCTCCGGTACAGGTATCGCAGGAAAGTGCAGAAAGTCAGGAGGCGGCCAATGCCCGCAGCTTCCGCGAACGGCTCAACGCCATCGAGATGCGCTGAAGCCCCCCCCGGGGTTTCCCTCAAATCGCTCCGTTGGCTCCATTGACCTGGAGTAGCGACAACTTAACCGACTGAAAATGGCCGGCCAAAAATAGGTCGATCCCATGGAATGGGATCTCCACAATGGCTCGGGGGAGACTTGAACTCCCGACCTTGGGGTTATGAATCCCACGCTCTAACCAGCTGAGCTACCGAGCCAATCGATGTGATCCTAGACGATCACCTTCACAGCCCCCCAGCCGGATCAGGCCCGGGGAGGGAGCATCTGCAGCGGATTGATGGCGCCGCGGCCGGGGGGGTGAATCTCGAAGTGCAGGTGGGGGCCGGTGCTGCGGCCGGTGCTGCCCATCTGGCTGATCACCTGTCCCTGGGAGACCATGTCGCCCGGGGCCACGAGCAGACGGCTGTTGTGGGCGTATAGGCTGCGGCTGCCATCAGGGTGGGCGATCTCGACCAGATAGCCGTAGCCGCCCTCATGCCAGCCGGCGAAGGAGACCTGCCCCTCCTTGGCAGCCATGATCGGTGTGCCGACATTGTTGGCGACATCAATGCCCTTGTGCATCCGGCCCCAACGCCAGCCGAAACCGGAGGTGAACACCCCTTTGGTGGGCCACATCCAGGTGGTCGAAGGGGCCGTGCCGCCGCCGTTGAACGGGGGCTGGGGGTCTTCACCGAAGTCGGGAATGTCGGGCCAGCTGATGCCGCCGCTTGTCGAGGGTTTCAGGCCCAGCAGCATGCGGGTCCGGCCGGGGGCCGACTGGGCGAGGCGCACCTGGCTGCCCACCACAAGCCGGGCGGTTTCCAGACCTGGATTCAGACGAACCAGCTCGGCCACGCTGAGGCCGTAGCGCTGGGCCAGCTTCAGCACGGTGTCGCCAAAGCGCACCACACCGTCGTTTTCCACCGGCGGTGGGATGGAGACAGGTGGGGACTGGCGCTGAACCGAGGTGTCGAGAGAGGCGATGCGCCCCAGGCGCTCCTTGCCCCGGGAGGGCACCACCAGCCAGTCGCCGTTGCCAAAGCGATGGTCTTCATCCACGTCGTTCAGACGGGCCAGGCGGCTCTCGTCAAGGTCGAGGGCGCTGGAGAGCTCCTCGATGGAAACGGTGCGGCGCACCTTGACCCAGACCCGATCAGCGGATGTGGGCAGGGACGCCAGGAGAGTTTCGGTGGACACCGTGTTGGGGGTGTCGTCAGCCAGAACAGCCACGAGCGGCACGACGGCCGGTGTGGAGAGCAGAAAGGGAAGAATCAAGCGGAAAGGCTTCATGCATTTCACATCCATCGGACAAGACCCGGCAGAGAAGCCAACATCTGGGAGTCGGCCAGAGAGTAGCGCTATGAACCTCCTGCAGCAAGGTTCATCAGGCACAACTCGGTCCGGACACCGGCAGTCCTCCGATCCGATCTCAGGGCGCGCTGCCCCCGTCTGGCCCCAGCTGGCGCAGGGCCTCGAACAGCACGATGCCAACGGACACCGAGAGATTCAGGCTGCGGACTCCCCCCTCGCCCTGGCGGGCCCGGCGGGCCATGGGGATCGTGAGCCGCGCCTCGGCCGTCGCCTGCAGGGCGTTCGGTAATCCGTCCGTCTCCCGTCCGAACAGCAGCCAGTCGTCATTTCGGAAGCGGAATTCCGTGTAGGTCGCCTCCACCTGGCTGCTGAGGGCGATCAGGCGGCCGCCGCGCCGCTGCCGTTCCGCCAGGAAGCAGGCCAGGTCGGCGTGGAGCTGCAGCGACACCCAGGGCCAGTAGTCCAGGCCGGCCCGGCGCAGATGGCGGTCGCTGATCGTGAATCCGAGGGGTTCAATCAGATGGAGCTCCGAGCCTGTGGCGGCGCAGGTGCGCGCCACGTTGCCCGTGTTCGGGGGAATCTGGGGCTGATAAAGAACAACGCGGGGCATGGGGCGTGGCCCTCAGTGCTCGGCAGGGACGGGCTGACTGAGGGCCAGCAGGTCGATGGCGCGGCCCTGCAGGACGAGCCAGGCGGCCTCGCTCTGGCCCTGGAGCTCCTGCTGCATCGTCCCCAGCCGGTCGCGGAAGCGGGATCCCGCCGCCGTGGCCGGGACCACCCCCCAACCCGTTTCCTCGCAGACGACCACCAGGGGCGCCCGGCAGCGGCGGATGGCGGTGATCAGGTCGGCGCAGCAGAGCGCCCAGCTCTCCGGCTCCAGGTCCAGATGGGCGGCCACCCAGGTGCCGAGGGAATCCACCAGGCCCAGCTGGGCAGGTTCCAGGTCGGCGAGGGCGGCAGCGAGTTCACCGCCCACCTCACGGCAGCCCCACTGGGGCGGGCGCCGCTGGCGATGGCGCTGCAGCCGCTCCTGCCAGGACGGGTCGTCGGGAAGGGACGGCCCTGTGGCCAGATACACCACGGCCAGGCCGCTGCGGGCCGCCAGATGTTCGGCCCAGCGGCTCTTTCCCCCCCGCGAGGGGCCGCTGACGAGGGTGAGGCTTGGCTGGCGATGGCCCCCGGAGGGAAACTCAACCGCCACCGTTCATGTTGCGCAGGGTGGCCACAGAGGAGGGCGAGACGCGGTTGAGGTAACGGAAGATCCAGTACTTGAAGATCGTGGCCAGCACCACCGGGAAGGTGGCGATGAAGAGCATTACAAAGTTCTCCCTGGCCGGCAATCCGAGATGGTGGGCAACACCATCGAGTAGCACGGTCCAGCCTTCCGGACTGTGGAATCCAACGAAGATGTCCGTGAATAGAATGATGGCGAATGCCTTGGCACTGTCGCTCAATCCATACACCAATTCATCGATGAAGCCCCGCAGCACCTGGATATCGCGGCGCCCGAAGATGGCGATCACCACAAAGCCGATGAAGCCACAGAGATCGGCCAGGACGTTCTTGATGGCATGGGTGCTCTCCTGATCGGCCTCCTCCTTGAGCTCCTGGGCCCGCTTGGCCAGATCCGATTGGAGCTCCTCGCGGCTGGGCAGGGCCTTGCCCGCCAGCAAGGCATCGAACTCGATCTCCGCCTGGTACACGCGCAGCTTCTCGACCGCCCGCTCCTCCAGGTGGGGTTTCGGGTAGGTGAGGAAAGCGTTGTCGGGGGCGAAGCGATCCACCAGGGGCGACACGATGTAGGTGCGGCTCACCTGCTGCACCAGCACCGGCACCAGAATCAGCAGCAGCAGGATGCGCAGGGAGACCAGGGTGGAGTCGCGGCGGCGGCGGAAGCCCGCCACCACACTCGCCTCGGCGTCCGGGTCGAGCTGGCGACGCACCGTGTCGAACACGCTCACCAGGCTGCGGGGCAGCATTTCCGGCGAGCGGCTGAGGGCCGGCAGCTCCTCCCGTGCCACCGCATAGCGGGCGGCGACCGTCTCGATCAGCTGGAACTGGCGCAGTTCCTGGCCGGAGAGTTCCTTGCGGTAGGGGGCCAGGATTTCCCTGCACTGGCGGCAGACCTGCAGGGCAGCCCGGAAGCGGCGGATCAACTGGGCCTGCATCGCCCGCGGAATGCTCAGCTCCAGCTCCGGCCGCACCGGGCGGTCGTTGTAATGCTCCATCTCGATGCTCTGGATGAGCAGGGCGGCCTCGTAGCCGCGCTCGAGATCAGAGCTCAGGTCGAGAGACTGGGCCCGCCCGAAGGTGCCCATCCAGTTCGTCAGTCCCATGGGGAGGCGGCTATCGGGGGAATCAACGGGAGAAGACCCACCAGGTGAGCATCGGCACCACGGTCCCCACCACCAGAAGAACGATCACCCAGGTGAAGGCGTTGCTGCTGGAGGTTTCCTCACGGGTGGGAATGTTGCTGACGACGGCGGCGGTCTCCTCGACGACGGGTTCGCCCGGATCTTCACCGCCCTGGAGAACGGTGGCAAGGCGCTGCAGGGCATCGACGGTGGCCTGGCGATAGCGATCACCGCTGCGCAGGGGCTGGGCCATCGTCGTGGCGGCGGTGCTGTCCAGCAGCTCGCTGGGCAGTTGCCGGTCGAGGGGGGCCTGGACGGCAATTGCCGTGGCCCGGGTCTGGGTGTCGAGCAGCAACAGCAGCAGGGGATCCGGGCTGGTGCCGGCCGGGGGATCGGCCGTCCAGCGCTCCAGCAGCTGGTTGGCCAGGCTGTCGAGACCCAGGCCGTAGTCGAGCCGCGTGAGGGTGATCAGCCGGGCATCGACCCGTTCAGCGGAGAAGCTCTCCAGCTGGTGCTCGATCTCGGCCTTGCCGGCCCGGCTGAGCACCTTGGCGTCATCGAGCACGTGCTCGGCCGGTGGGCGGGGGGGCAGGTCGGTGGCGGACACGGCCAAAGCGGCAGCGACAGGAGCGACCAGCACCAGGACAAGGGCCAGCACCAAGGAGAGCAGGGACCGGCGCAGAGAGGTCACTGAAGCCAAGACCATCGTGCGAGACGCCACCAGTCTGCCGTTGCGGCTGCGTTCCGGCATCCTGAAGGGTCCTTTGATACCTGAACTCCACGATGGCGATGCCCGCCGCCGCCCGCGTTGTTCTGGCCTGTGGTCTGACGGGACTGGGCCTGGTGGTGCTCAACCAGATGACCGCCCCCAGCCTCGACCCTTCCCTGGAGCGGGCCTCGGTGCTGGGCAGCATCCTGTCGGTGCTGCTGCTGCTGGTGGCCCTGCTCTGGCAGCGGGTGGAGCCCGTGGCGCCGGAGCGGGTGCCCCTGGAGGGGCGTGAGGGGCTGCACCTGGCCTCTGATCTGGACGCTGCCCTGGCCGAAGAGCTGGGCTGGGGCAGCACGATGCTCCTGACCGCCACGCCGGCGGCGGTGGTGTTGCTCCACTGGCGCGGCCGGATCCTGCTGGAAAGGGGTCTGCTGGGCAGCGGTGGCTTTCGGCCGGGGGCGATCTGCCTGCGCAGCATGGCGACCGGCAAGGCGATCTCCCTGGTGGATCTGAAGCTCTACCCGGGTCGGGAGGAGTTCGCCGCCCTGCCCGCTGGGCTACCGGCCGTGCTGGTCCAGCCGCTGGGGCAGGAGGGGGTGCTGGTGCTGGGCGGCTGGTCGCCGCGCTGCTTCAGCCGCAGCGATCTGACCTGGGTGGAGGGCTGGGGCCGGCGCCTCACAGGCGAATTGGCTCAGGTTTCGGGCGAGGCGTAGCCGGCCGTGGAGGTGTCGTCGACGGCGGCACCTGGAACTGGCTGAACACCTGCCCGCCCGGAGCCGTGACGACAACGGAGCCCTTCTCCCCGAGCTGGCCCCGCAGCACGCTGCCGCGGGTGAGCTGGCGGCTGGCGGGCCGCTGCAGCAGCACCGAGCCATCGGCGGTGACCGCCTGGGTCTGCCAGTTCCAGGAGCAGCTGCGGGCCTCGAGGGTGGCACCGTCCTGCTGCAGGAAGCAGCCCGACGGGATCCGCACCAGATGCCGGCCGGCGTCCACCTGCAGGGCCTTGCCCCGGGCGCTGGCGCCGCCGGCCACGGCCGGGTCGCTGAACAGCACCGGCGGTCCGAGGTTGAACAGCTGGGTCTGGGTGTTGCCGTTCAGGGACATGGCCGTGAGGGTCTGGAGGGGGGCGCCAGGGGCCGAGCCCGGCGGCCGCCGCTCCCCCAGCACGGGGCCGCGGGCGGTGAGGGTACCGCTGCCCGGTTGCCACTGCACCGAGGACACCGTCAACAGGATCTGGGGAGCTCCGACGGGGTTGGCCCGGAAGGGGTCAAAGGCCAGGGCCCAGCGCTGCAGCTGGGGTTTGCCCTGCAGCTCCAGGGTGTCCTTGTCGAGGCGGAAGGTGGCCCTCTGGGCGGAGAGCCGGGTGTGGGGGTCGAAACCCTCCGGATGGCGGTCGATCTCCATCAGGTTGCGGGAGGGAAGCCAACGCACCCGGGAGCCCTGGATCATCACCGGCTCTTTGCCCAGCCGCTGCAGCCGGATCCGCCCCTCCAGCAGGATCACGGCCCCGTCGTTGATCACCGTTCCGCTGGAGGCCTCCAGCCGGTAGGCGGGCTTGCCGTTGCTGAAGATCACGCCGCGGGGCTGAAGGGCCCGGGCCACCCGCCGCCGCAGATCGTAGCGGGCCTCCGGGCTGCTCAGCTCCCAGTTCGGCCGCCCGAAGACATCCTGCTGGCGCAGATCCAGGGAGCGGAACACAAAGGGAGTGGGAGCCGTCTCGCGGACCACTTCACCGCCACCACAGGCCGTGATCAGCAGCAGCAGCGGGGCCGCCAGGTGCCAGGGACGGGCCAGGAGGGAAGGGGTCAAAGGGGGGAATCCAGTTCCAGACGGTGCAGCACCGGCGTCGGCTCGGGCAGCTCAAGGCCGCAGGCCAGCTTCCCCCAGTGTCGGGCCGCCGTCCAGCCGGTGTCGGGCGAAAGGGCCGGCTGGGCCAGCTGGTCGAGCATGCGACCGGAGAGATCCGGCAGCAGGGGGGCCAGCAGGACCGCCAGCCAGCGGCTGGTCTCCAGCACGGCATAGAGGTCCTCGGCCACCCCGGCGCGGCTTTCCTCAGCCTTGATCGCTTTCCAGGGGGCGCGATCGTTGAGGAAGCCGTTGGCCGCCTCGGCCAGCTCCAGGATGGCAGCGGCCGCGGTGCGGAAATCCAGCGACTCGAGAGCCCTGTCGACGGTCTCGGCGCAGGCCAGGCAGCGCAGGGCCAGGGGATGGTCGCCGCCAGCGGCGGCCCCGGCCGGCGGCACGGCCCCGTCGAACCAGCGCCGCGCCATTGAGGAGGTGCGGTTGAGCAGGTTGCCGATCGTGTTGGCCAGATCGTTGTTGACCAGATCGCTGAAGCGCTGCTGCTGGAAATCGCCGTCATCGCCGAAGGGGATGTCCCGCAGCAGGTACCAGCGCACCGCATCGACGCCGCAGCGCTCCAGCAGGACGTCGGGATCGAGCACGTTGCCCAGGGACTTGCCCATCTTCTGGCCCTCCCGGGTGAGGAAGCCGTGGCCGAAGACTTTCTCCGGCAGAGGTAGGCCGGCCGAGAGCAGCATGGCCGGCCAGTAGACGGCATGGAAACGCAGGATGTCCTTGCCGATCACGTGCAGCTGGGCGGGCCAGCCGCGCTCGGCCAGAAGGCCGAGGTCGGCGGGGTCACCGGGCTCCAGCAGGGCCGAGAGGTAACCCAGCAGGGCGTCGAACCAGACATAAAAGGTATGGCCCTCGTAGCCGGGCACGGGGATGCCCCAGGGCAGGTCGAGGCGGGAGATCGAGAAGTCCCGCAGACCGCCGGCGACGAAGTTCTCCACCTCCCGGCGGCGGGAGCGCGGCGCGATGAAGCCGTCGCTGGCCACCAGTTGCTCGATTTGCTCCTGGTACCTGGAGAGGCGGAAGAAGAGATTCAGCTCATCACGCCACTCCAGGGGGCGCAAGTGGATGGAGCAGTGGGGCTCGGTGGCCGCCGGCGACTCCTCCTTGAATTCCTCGCAGGCGACGCAGTACCACCCCTGCTGACGGCCCTCCACCACATCGCCGCTGGCCTCGACCCGGGCGAAAAACTGCTCCACGATGGCCCGATGGCGAGGGTCGGTGGTGCGGATGAAGCGGTCGTTGCTGATCCCCCAGCGGCGCCACAGGTCGCGGTACTCGCCGCTGATGGCGTCGCAGTGGGCCTGGGGGGTGAGGCCGGCCGCCTCGGCCGAGCGCTGGATCTTCAGTCCGTGCTCGTCGCAGCCGGTGATGAAGGTGACCGTCTCGCCCTGCAGCCTCCGGAAGCGGGCGATGCTGTCGCAGGCGAGGGTGGTGTAAGTGCTGCCCAGGTGGGCGCGGTCGTTGACGTAATAGAGGGGGGTGGTGAGGGTATAGGTCATCGGCAGGCGACGTCGGCCGGGTCCGCCGGCGGCAGGAGGGTGTCCCGTGACGCCCCCATGACGCCCTTGGGCCCAGGCCCGGGGCCCGGATCCTACCCATGGCCCCGGGATGGGATGCTGGCCCCCTGACCCCGGCCCCTTCACCCCGATGCGCACGGGCTTCGATCGCAGGGCGGAGGTGCTCGTCTGGGGCGGCGGCAGCGGTGGTGTGGCCGCCGCGCTGCAGGCCGCCCGCTCCGGCGCCGACACCCTGCTGCTCACCCCCGGCCCCTGGCTCGGCGGCATGGTGAGCGCCGCGGGGGTGTGCGCCCCGGACGGCAATGAGCTCAGCCCCTGGCAGAGCGGCCTGTGGGGTGCGTTGCTGAGGGCCCTGCAATGGATCGAGCCGGAGGGGCTGGATCAGAACTGGGTGAGCTGCTTCGGCTACCGCCCCGCCAGTGCCGAGCGCATCCTGCGCCGCTGGGTGGCCGCCGAGGAACGGCTGGACTGGTGGTCCGGCGTGCGGCTGGAGGCGGTGGAGCGCGACGGTGACCGCATCGGCGCCGTGACCGTGGAGCACCGGGGCGTTCAGCGGCGCCTTCAGCCGACGGTTGTGATCGACGGCAGCGACCGGGGTGAGCTCTATCCCCTGGCCGGGGCCCCCTTCCGCTTCGGCTGGGAAGCCAAGGAGCAGTGGCAGGAACCCAGTGCCCCCACGGCTGAGCGCCTCGGCAGTGATCCCTTCTTCCAGCGGCAGCCCATCCAGTCGCCCACCTGGGTGTGCCTTGGCCAGCTGGACGAACGGGAGGGACCCCAGTCCCCCGAGGCCGAGGCCTGGCGCCGCAGCCCCCCCCGCCTGCCTGAGCCGTTCGCGGCGGCCACCGAATCCTTCGGCCTGGAGCGCACCCTCACCTACGGCCGCCTGCCAGGCGGGCTGGTGATGCTGAACTGGCCCCTGCACGGCAACGACTGGCACGACGGCCTGGAGCGGGCCTTCGCCGAGCAGGTTGCCGGCGGCGCCGCCGATGCCGCAGCGGCCGAGTGTGATCTGCTTGAGTCCATGCGGGCCCACAGCGAGGCCTTCGCCGCCGCCCTGCGCCAGGCCAGCGGCGGCTGGCTGGGGCCGGCGGCGGTGTTTCCCACAGCCGAGGAGGCCAGCGCCGGAAGGCTCAGCGGTTCTGGATCGCTGGCCCTGATGCCCTACTGGCGCGAGGGCCGCCGGCTGGTGGCCCGGGAGCTGGTGCTGGAGCAGCATCTGCTGCCCCAGGGGCAGGGCGCCTGCATCGCCCCACCCAGCCGCGCCGCCGACGGCAGCCTCAGCAGCATTGCGGTGGGCAACTACGCCAACGATCACCACTACCCCGGCAGCGACTGGCCCCTGGCCCCCAAAAGCTGCCGCTGGGGCGGGCGCTGGAGCGGCACGCCCTTCGCCATCCCCTACGGCGCCCTGGTGAGTGGGGCGGTGTCCAACCTGCTGGCGGCCGACAAGGGCTTCGGCGTCAGCCACATGGCCAACGGGGCCACCCGTCTGCAGCCCCTGGTGATCAACATCGGCCAGGCCGCAGGACTGGCGGCCGCCCTGTGCGTGCGCGATGGAGTGGAGCCGGCCGCCCTGCCGGTGCGCCGGCTGCAGAAGGCCCTGATCGCTGATCCCGTGGCCCCGGCTGCTGTGGTGCCGCTGTGGGACACCCCCTGGCACCACCCCCTGTGGCACGAGCGCCAGCGCCAGGCGCTGGAGGCGCCGGAGCGGATCGACCGCCACGGGCAGCTGGTGGCGGGCGCGGAGCTGGCGGCGCCGGCGGGCTGGGCCCCTCCCCCCGAGCCCGGCGAGCGCCTCTGGCGGGGCGAGCTGGTGCCCGATGGCAAGGGCGGCTACATGCTCCACGGCGAGGCGGGGTCCTGGCCGCTGATCACCCTGGAGCCGGCCCTGCACCACTGGCTGCTGGGCCTCGATCGCCCCACCCCTGTGGCCCTGATCGGCTGTGCCAACCCCTGGGGCCCCTGGCTGCGGGTGTCGCGGGTCGTGCCGTGAAGCTGCTGTTCAGCGGCGCGGCCATCGTCCTCACCTTTGCGGCCTTCCTCCCTTACATCGTCTCGATCCGCTCAGGTCGCACCCGACCCCATGGGTTCTCCTGGCTGATCTGGGGCGTCACCACGCTGCTGGTGTTCCTGGCCCAGAGGGCCGGGGGGGCCGGCGTCGGGGCCTGGCCCACCGCCGTGTCGGCCCTGATCACCTTCCACATCGCCTGGCTGGCCTTCGCCCATGGCGCCGACCAGGAGATCACCACGACCGACTGGCTGTTCCTGGCCGGCGCAGCCTCGGCCCTGCCCTTCTGGTTCCTCACCGCCGATCCCCTCTGGGCGGTAGTGGTGCTCACCGTGGTGGATCTGCTGGGCTTCGGCCCCACGTTGCGGCGGGCCTATCACCACCCGGCGCAGGAACGGATCGGCTTCTTCGGCCTGTTCGTGCTGCGCAACCTGCTGGTGCTCCTGTCCCTGGAGCGTCTGACGCTCACGACAGCGTTGTTCCCTGCGGCGGTGGGACTGGGTTGCGTGGGGATGGTGGTGCTATTGATCTGGCGTCGCAGCTACCTGCTGGCCTGAGCTCGGCGAGGATGGGCTGGATCAGCCTCGATGCCCATGGCCGTCAACTCCCCCGGAACCGCCAGCCGGCCCCTGCTGCTCTCCCTGGCCGGTTCGGCGCTGCTGCTGGCGTCGCTGCCCGCCCTGGCCCAGGGGCTCAACAACATGCGCGACCAGCTGATCATCCACTACTGCACCCTGGCGGTGAACGCCGACTTCGCCAAGGCGGGCAAGACGGTGCCGGCCGGCCTGGCGAAGGACACCTGCACCTGCGTGGCCGAGCAGGTGAATGCCCGGGCGACGATCCCCCAGGCCGAAGCCATCTGCAAGCAGCAGGCGCTGGGCAATTACAACCTCAGTCCCTGAGATGGGGGCCAGCGTTTTCGAGGCCCGCGAGAGCTTCAAGGCCGTGCTGGATCGCGTCGAGATAACCCAATGGAAACGGTTGACCTGCTGCGCTCGCCCGCCAATGCGTTGGTCCAGTCCAGTCGGATTGACCCTGAACACCGTCTGGTGTTTTGCCTCGAGTCAAGGCTGCGGGGAGGAATCGGTTGCAGCCCCACCAACGTCCGTCACGGCCTCCACCGCCATGGCAAGGATCAAATAAGGGGGACAACCAATGTGCCCATCGATACCGCCGAAGTGGCCAGTTGGCTTCTGGTGTAAATTGGGCGAATAAGAATGAATTTTGTGTGAAACAAGCTGCCCTCAGAGCTTGTATTGCTGCCGCCCTTGCTGTTTCCACGGCCTCCTTGTTGGCTCCACAGGCAGCATCAGCTCTCGACTTCACCTTCTCTTTTGCAGGTGTGTCGGGCCTTATAGAGAACCTTGTTTAGGGTCCAAACACCTGCGATGCAACTTCATCTTGCGTTGTGAAGGTGACTAACAACGGAGGGACCGGCGCTGCCGCCGGCGCCTACCTTTCGCAGCTCGGATTTCAATTTTTCGTGGGCGGTGGGGTGGTAGTCAGTTGGGTGGGGAACGGCACGGCGGATGCGTGGCCGGCACCGGGTGGGTCGCGCCTAGACCTTGGGGCCCCATCATCATTGGCTTTCGGGGTGTGTTCTGACCCGAGGGACTGTCCCTCGAGCGTTTCCGGTCCCGTGACGTTTTCGCCAGCACCAGCGTCGTCTTTCCAAGGCCCCCTGCCCCTCTTCGGTGCTGTCGCCGCCTTCGGCTTCAGCCGCAAGCTGAGGAACCGCATCAAAGTTACCAGAACCACTGCGCCCACTCGTCCAGCGGGCTGAGCGATACCTGGCACCTTCAGCCCTCCTGTGGTCCCCTCTGCCGCGCTGCAAGGGGGCCATTGTTTGGTTGGCACGCCGGCGCCACGCCACGGCTGCTCGAACAACTTGTTCCTGCTGATTCCGGATCTCACCAGCACCGATTTCCCCATCGCAGCCCCCCTTCTTTCTCCTCCCTCTGCAGCCACTTGTGGCCCCGCTGATCTAATCCCAGCTGCTTGCCCTGGCCCCGTTGGCCCTTTGGAACAGTTCCGCCAGCCGTTGCCATTCCTCCGGCAGCGGCAGATCCACCCCACCGCCACCCCACGGCAGCAGCAGCTGGCCCGCTGCCATCCCCTTCCTGCTGCCACCCTTCCCGCCCCTGCCGCCATCCCGTTGCAGCAGCCTGCTACCCCAGCCAGATTTGCGGGCCGGCTTGGCCCGTGGCCGGTAGTGCCGGCAGTAGTGCGCATACCTTCTGGCGCATCCCTCCAGCGTCGGCGCCAGCTGCAGGAAGGCCGGGTGCCATTCGCTCAACCCATCCCCCGCCAGCCCCTCGTCGTGCCCGTAGTTGCTGTAGGGGTCATGGAACCCCTTGCGCACCCCGGCCGCCTTCGGGTTGGCGTGGATGGTCGGCAGCGTTGCCAGCAGCGCCCCGTGAGCCGGTTCAGCACCATCGCCGAGGGTCCAGCCGATCGACTGCAAGATCCGTGGCAGGCCCCCCCTGCTGGCGGTGCAGCAGCCATCGGGGAGCTGCCTGGTGGTGCGGCCCAAGGTTTCCAACATCCACAATCAACTCAGGCCTCCACCTTTTCGCCCAGTTGCAGCAGCAGCGTCAGGGCGCTGATCGGTGAGGGGCGGAACCCCATGGAGCGGTAGAACGCCGCCGCCTGTTCATCAATCGCGTGCACCAGCAGGGCTCTGGCCCCGATCAGTTGGCGGGCCTGGAGGCTGCGGCTAATGGCTTCGGCAACCAAAGCATGGCCGAGACCCCGACCCTGATGGCGCCGGTCGACGGCCAGCCGCCCCAGAACCACCACGGGCAAAGGGTCCGGCGCGTTGCGCCGCAAACCGCCAGGCACCTCGGCGAGCACGACCGCGCCAGCAGAGAGGCAGACGTAGGCGATCACCTCATCGCTTGGCTCAGGGCACACCACCAGCGGGCGTGAGACCCCCTGCCGTTCGTTGTGCCGAGCTCGGTGCCTCAGCCACCGGTTCAGGCTTTCTTCCCCGCAATCGAATCCATCCAGCTGGTGCTGGTCCCCCAGTGGCTCAGGGGGCCGCATGCCAGGGCCGGGGTGCCGCGAGGAGACAATCGAGGTTGGCCTGATCCCGCTCGGCCAGGGCAGGGTCCTGCAGGTCGTTGAGCAGGGCCTCGCTCTGCTGTGGTGTGAGCGAAAAGAGGGTGCGATCGAGCAGCACCTCGCGGGCGCGCTCCTGGCAGCTGCGCAGCATGAACTCGGTGCGGCTGGTGCCTTCGGCGGCAGCGGCTTGATCGATCAATTGCCTCTGTTCAGCCGTCGCTCGCAGCTGCAGCACCTGGTCCCTTCCCATCCGACTGCCTGTATGTAGGGACATTGTATGGCGCGTGGGCATGGACTTCAGACTGGCGCCATCCCACCTGCTCCCTCTGCAGTTCCGTAACCAGCAGCCCCACCCCAGCCATCGCTCCAAATCCCACCCTCTCCCGGCTGCTGGCGCCCCTATCCATTGTTCTGCTGGTGGTGTTCCTGGCCGCCGTGCTCACCATCTCCATGCCGCCCAGGCTCCTGGATCCCCAGTGGCAGCTTCAGGCCATCGCCGTTCTGGTCAACAGCGCCTCCCTGGCTCTGATCGGTGCCCTGCTGCTTCCGCTGGCGGTGTGGGTCGACCCCGACAACCAGCGCCTGCGGGCGCGCCGCAACGCCTGCCGTCGCTGGGCCCTGGCCGCCGCGATCGGCTTCCTGCTGTTGATCCCCCTGCAGGGGCTTGCCGGCTGGAGGGCCTACAGCACCGTCACGGGCAGCCGGCAGCAGCAGATCAGCCAGTCGACCCAGAGGCTCGATGATCTGCGCCAGACCATCCGTTCCGCCACCAGCCACCAGGAGCTGCAGGCCGGCGTGCAGAAGCTCTTCGGCCCTAACGCCGGCCTTTCGCCCGCCGAACTGGGAACCCCCATGAGCGAACTGCGCAACATGCTGCTGGCCCGGGCCGAGCAGGCCTCCCGGCAACTGATGCAGCAGGTCGAGGCGCAGGCGGCGATCAAGCCCGATCAGCTGGTGAAGGAAACCCTCCGGATCGCCATCTCAGTGCTGGCCTATGCCGTCGGCTTCGCGTTCCTGGCGGGCGTGCTGCCGCGGGGCTCAGGCGCCGCAGCCCCCCGCGTCGAGGGGTGGATCGCGACTACCTCCGGCAACTGGCGGAGTAAACCAGCTAGCCCGCGGCCGTGAAGCGCAGCAGGTCCCGCAGGGAATCCACCTGCTGCAGCCGCACCAGCAGGGTATCGCCGGGGCAGGGATCACCATGGCACTCGGCGGCCAGGTCCATGGCCAGATCAGGGAGATGCACCAGGCCGAGCCGGTCCTGGGGCCGCAGCCAGCGCAGGAACAGCCCCGGCCACTGGTGCTGTTCCTGGGCCTCAAACCACACCTGCTGCCAGTGGCGCTGGTCCTCCCGGGCGATCTGCAGGCCCTGGCGGATGGCCCCCTCCAGGTCGCCCAGCAGGGCACCCAGCTCCGCCTCCTCCAGCATCGGCTGCCCCTGCTGGTGGGCCAGCAGCTGGCGCTGCACCAGCAGGTCGTTGTAGCGGCGGATCGGTGAGGTGGCCTGCACGTAACAGGGCAGGCCCAGGGAGAAGTGGGGAGCGGGAGTGGTGCCGAGAAGTCCCCGGCTGAGGCAGCGCTTGATGGCCGCATGGCGCACCGGGCCGGCCGGCAGACTGGCGAGCTCCACCTCAGGCGGCAGCTCCGCCGTCAGCTGGCTGCGGTAGGGCAGGGCCAGGCCCTGCTCCTGGCCGTGGCGGGCGATCACGGCACCGGCCAGGATCATGGCCTCGGCCACCAGCGTGCGCGAGGGCGACGGCTCGGTGATCTCCAGCTGGGCCCCCAGCTCGTCGCAGCGGATCCGGCCTTCGGGTTGATCCAGATCGAGGCCCCCCCGGGCCAGCCGCCAGCGGCGCCGGCGCTCCATCAGGGCGTGGATCTCATTGAGGTAGCGCTCCTGGGGCGGGGCCAGCTCGATCAGCTCATCGGCATCCGCATAAGTGAGCCGATAGGCGGGCCGCACCCAGCTGGGCTCGAGCCCGTAGCCGGCCACGGCGCCGTCCTCGGCCAGCTCCACCCACAGGCTCAGGGCCGCGCTGCGCTGGCCCATGCGCAGGCTCATGGGGCCGGTGCTGAGCACCTCGGGGAACATCGGCAGCGGCCCCCGGGCCAGGTAGAGGCTGCTGGCCCGGCGCCGGGCTTCTGTGTCGAGGGGGCTGTCCGCCGCCACCAGCCGGCCGGGGTCGGCGATGTGGATCCACAGCCGCGCCGCCCCATCGGGCCCGTGCTCCAGGCAGAGGCCGTCGTCAATGTCGCGGGTGTCCGCATCGTCGATGGTGACGGTGTGCAGGCCGGTGAGGTCGCGGCGGCGCTCGTCACCGGGAAGCTCCGTTGCGGCCAGCTCCACCAGCCGAAGGGCCTCGGCCTCAAGCTCTGCAGAGAAGCCCGCCTGCCAGGTGGTGCTCTCCAGGGAGGGGAGATGGTGCCGTTCCCACTGGCCCAGGTCCACCAGCAGGTGCCGGATCGGCGAGGCCTCCATCGCGCAGTGGGCCGCCTGCAGGGCGCGGTGCAGGTCGTCGGGGAGGGGGCGGCTGGTGTCGCCGCTGGCCCATTCCCGCAGCAGGGCCAGGTGCTGGCGCTGCTCGGGATCGAGCTGCTGAGGATCGACCGGGCGGCGCTGGCGCAGGGCGTCCTGCCACTGACGCCGACGCTGCTCGGCCAGGTGCTGGCGGCGGGCCTCCCGCCGTAGCCGGCGCACATCCACCAGCGGCCGGGCCTCCACCTGCTGCTGGCGCCAGCGGAACAGGGTCTGGGGACCTTGCAGCCAGAGCCAGCAGGCGGCCCTCTGAATGGGGTCGCCACCGTCGCCGATCAGGTCGACGAAGTCCCCCAGCTCCAGGGACGCCGGGTCGTCGAGCAGCAACAGCCAGGCCGCCCCCAGCTCCCGGGGGCTGGGGGCGGCCTGCTGCAACGTCTGGGCATTCAGCCCCCAGGGGGGCTGGGACAGGCGTGATGGCGGCGATTGATCGCCAGGAAGAGCAGCCAGCAGATCAAGCTGCCGGACCCCCCTCTGGGCGGCCTTGGCCTCGAAACCCACCTTGAGATCGAGGCGCGTGCCCTTCTCTGCCACGACGACCGCCAGCAAGCTGCGGCTGTCGTCGTGGAGGCCGACCAGATCACCCGCCGTGAACCGTCGCGAGGCGGAGACGGAGGGCAACTCAGCCTTCGGGATTCACGAAGGGCAGCAGGGCCACGATGCGCGCCCGCTTGACGGCATTGGTGAGATCGCGCTGCTGCTTGGCCGTCAGGCCGGTGAGGCGGCGGGGGAGGATCTTGCCGCGCTCGGTGATGAACTTCTTGAGCAGATCGACGTCCTTGTAGTCGATCGGATCACCGGGCTTGATCGGCGACAGGCGCTTCTTGAAGAAGGAACTGGACATGGGAACGGAGTGATGGAACGAAAAGAGGGAACTGCCGCTGCAGGGGCCGCGGGACGATCAGGTGATGGGATTCCGCAGGGAATCCAGGCTCACTTGATCTCCTTGTGGACGGTGGGGGCGTTGCAGTGGGGGCAGAACTTCTTGAGTTCAATCCGTTCGGTGGTGTTGCGGCGGTTCTTCTGGGTCGTGTAACGGGACACGCCAGGGGACCGCTTGGCGGGGTTGGACCGGCATTCGGTGCACTCGAGGGTGATCACCAGCCGGACGCCCTTGTTCTTGGCCATGGAAGGACGTTGCGCCGCGGATGCGTTGCAGAGAGACGATCCTGCACCCTACCTCCCGATGGGACAGGCTCTGATCGCTTCCTAAGCTGCACGGCTGCTGTGCAATCCTCCGATGCTGGTTTCGCTCCAATGGCTCCGGGAGCTGGTCAGCGTTGAACCGGCCGCTCTTGAGCCAGAGCACCTGGCGGAGCGCCTCTCGATCGCCGGTTTCGAGGTGGAGGCCATCGAGGATCTCGCGGCCCGGGCGGCCGGTGTGGTGGTGGGCCACGTGCTCCAGCGCGATCCCCACCCCAACGCCGACAAGCTCAGCGTCTGCAAAGTGGATGTGGGGGCCGGCGAACCGCTTCAGATCGTCTGCGGCGCCCCGAATGTGCGCCAGGGCCTGCACGTGCCCGTGGCCCTGGTCGGCAGCACCCTGCCGGCAGTGGGGCTGACGATCAAACCGGCCGAACTGCGCGGAGTGGCCAGCAGCGGCATGATCTGCTCCCTGCGGGAGCTGGGCCTCGACGACGGCAGCGACGGCATCGCCGAGCTCGACCGACTGCTGACCAGCGTGCCCCCCCTCGGCACCGCGGTGGGCCCGCTGCTGGGCCTCGACGACCAGGTGCTGGAGCTGGCGATCACCGCTAACCGGCCCGATGGCCTGTCGATGCGGGGCATCGCCCGGGAGGTGGCGGCCCTCAGCGGCGGCCGCACCACCTTCCCCGCGGCGGCGCCCGTGGTGGCGGCCGAGCCCCTGGCCGCAGCGGCGGCCGACCGTGAGGCCATCGAGGCGGGGGGGCTGTTCAGCCTGACCGCCCTCGACGGCCTGCGGGTGGGCCCCTCCCCGGACTGGCTGCGCCAGCGGCTGGAGCGGGCCGGTGTGCGCCCCATCAACAACGTGGTCGACATCACCAACCTGGTGATGCTGGAAACCGGCCAGCCCCTGCACGCCTTCGACCGGGATCGCCTGGGGGCGCTCACCGGCGGCACGCCTGAGCCGGCCCGCATCGGCCTGCGCCAGGGCCGCAGCGGTGAGGTCTTCGTGGCCCTCGACGGCCAGGAGCGCACCCTGAGCGAAGAGGCCCTGGTGGTCACCTGCGGTGACCACCCCATCGCCCTGGCCGGGGTGATGGGGGGCCTCGCCGTGGCCGTCACAGAATCCACCACCGCCATCTGGCTGGAGGCGGCCGTGTTCGCCCCCCAGGCCGTGCGCCGCTCCGCCCGCAGCGTCGGACTGCGCAGCGAAGCCTGCAGCCGTTTCGAGAAGGGGGTGCCGCGGGAGATCACCCTGGCCGCCGCCGACCGGGCCGTGGCCCTGCTGCAGGAGCTGGCCGGAGCCCGGGTGGAGGGGCGCTGGCTGCACCAGCGGCCCCCGTCCCCCCAGCCGCCCCTGCCCCTGCGCCGCGACGCCCTCCATAACCTGCTGGGCCCCATCGTGGTGGATGGAGAGGCGCAGGATTTGGAGGACGCTCGCATCACCGCCACCCTCGAGGCCCTCGGCTGCGTCCTTCTGGAGGACGGGGATGGCTGGCAGGTGCGGGTGCCGCCCGAGCGCGCCATGGACCTCAAGCGCGAGGTGGACCTGATTGAGGAGGTGGCCCGGCTGGTGGGTTACGACCACTTCGCCGCCCACCTGCCCGATCCCCTGATCCCCGGGGGCCTGGAGCCGGCCCAGCAGCTGGAGCGACGCCTGCGCCGCGCCCTCTGCGCCGCCGGCCTGCAGGAAATCGTGTCGTTGTCGCTGGTGGCGGCGGCACCGGGGCGGGTTCCGCTGGCCAATCCGCTCCTGGCCGACTACGGCCACCTGCGCGACAACCTGCACCAGGAGCTGCTCCAGGCCGCCCGCCGCAACCTGCAGGCCTCCCTGCCGGGGTTCTGGGGCTTCGAAATCGGCCGCGTGTTCCCCGGCGGTGCAGCCAGCGGTGAGGAGCGCCATGGGGAACGCACCCTGCTGGTGGGGGTGATCGCCGGGGAGCGGCGCGGCGAACGCTGGCGCAGCTCCGGCAAGCCTGCCCCCCCGGACTACTTCCAGGCCCGCGGCGTGCTCCAGGCCGGTCTTGAGCCCCTGCGCCTGCCCCTGGAGGATCGTCCCCTGACCGACGCGCCTCTGCTGCACCCGGGGCGCGCCGCCAAGCTGGTGGTGGAAGGCAAGCCCGCGGGTTGGTTCGGCCAACTCCACCCGGCTGAAGCCGACGCCCTCGACCTGCCCGCCGCCACCTACGTCTTCCAGCTGGAGCTGGAGCCGTTGCTCAGCGCCGGCACCCGCCGCAACCGCTGGCAGCCGGCCTTCCGCTCCTTCGCCACGGTGCCGGCCTCCGAGCGCGACCTGGCCCTTGTCGTTCCCACCGACACCAGCGCCGCCTCCCTGCTGGCGGCGATCCGCAAGGCGGGCAAGCCGCTGCTGGAGCAGGCCGAACTGGTGGACCGCTACGAAGGCGCCCAGCTGGAAGTGGGCCGCTGCAGCCAGGCCTTCCGGTTGCGCTACCGCGACAGCGCCCGCACCCTCACCGACGAGGAGGTGGAGGCGGCCCATGGCCGGGTGCGCGAAGCCCTGGAGCGCCAGTTCGGGGCCGAGCAGCGCCGCTAGCGGCGTTCCAGGGCCGCCAGGGCCTCCACATGGCTGGTGTTGGGGAAGAAGTCGATCGGCTGCACCCAGTTCAGCCGGTAGACACCGGAGGCACACAGCTGGGCCAGGTCGCGGGCCAGGGCCGCCGGATCGCAGCTCACGTAGGCGATGCGGCTGGGTGGCGCCGCCAGGATGGCCGCCGTGGCGGCAGGGCTCAGCCCCTTGCGGGGCGGATCCAGCACCAGGGCCTGCATGCCCTGCAGCCGCTCCTCCAGCACCAGGGGCACATCGGCCTGCTCAAACTGCGCCCGACCCTCCAGGTCATTGGCGGCGGCGTTGAGCCGGGCCATGGCCACGGCGCGGGGATGCAGCTCCAGGCCGGTGACATGCCAGCCGGCGGCGGCCAGGGGCAGGCTGTAGGTGCCGATGCCGCAGTAGGCATCCAGCAGGGAGGCATCGCCCGGCCCGGGGCCGAGGGCCTCGATCAGGTGCGGTACCAGCCGTTCGGCCTGGCGGGTATTGACCTGGAAGAAGGTGTCAGCGGCGATGCGGAAGCGCAGGCCGGCAAAGGTTTCGTTCAGCCAGTCCCGGCCTCGGATCGCCCGGGTCTCGTCGCCCATCAGCCGATTGGTGGGCAGGGGCTGAAGGTTGAGGCAGACGCCCACCAGCTCGGGCCAGCGCCGCCGCCAGGCGTCGGCCAGGTCCTCGAGGCCGGGCAGGTCGTCATGGCTGCTGATCAGGGTGAGGAGCAGCTCGCCGGTGGCCACCCCCACCCGCAGGCCGAGGTGGCGCAGACCCGGGGTCTCATCCGCGTCCGGGTCGCCGCCGTGGCGGTCGATCGGCCAGTCGCTGGCCTCCAGATCCGCCTTGAGCGGCGCGATCATGGCGTCGATCCTGGGGTCGAGCACCGGGCAGCGGGCCATGTTGACGATCCGATGCGACCCGCGCCGGTAGTAACCGGCCCGCAGGGTGCCGTCGGCACTGCGCTCCAGGGGAACCAGGGCCCGGTTGCGATACCCGAGGGTGGGGCTGGCCGCCAGCAGGGGCCGTACCGGCGCATTCAGACCGCCGATGCGCTGCAGGGTCTGCTCCAGGCTGCGCTGCTTCCACTCGGCCTCGGCGGCGTCCTCGAGGGGCTGCAGGCTGCAGCCGCCACAGTTGTCGGCCAGGATGCAGGGGGCGCGCCGGCGCTGGGGAGAGGCTGTGACCACCCGTTGCAGCTGGCCCACCAGATGGCGCCGGGCCACGGCCTGGAGGCGCACCTGCACCATGTCACCGGGTAGAGCGCCGCTGACGAACACCACCTGGCCGTCATGGCGCCCCACCCCCTGGCCGTCATGGCCGAGATCGGTGATCTCCAACTGCAGCTTTTCGCCCACCGAGGCCATGTGCGATCCGCACCACTGCTGCGACCCTATCGGGGGTCGTGCAAAGGGGCGTTACACCTTGCGCCTGAAGCCCGGGCTGGGGCCCTGATCTCGATAGGATTCGCCAGACTGTGGTCGCTGCTATGAGCGTCGTTCGCGATCTGATCCTCCAGGCCGATGATCAGCTCCGCTATCCAACGGGCGGCGAGCTGCGCGCGATGGTGGAGTTCCTCAGTGGGGGAGCCCGCAGGCTGAGCGTCGTCCGGGTGCTGACCGACAACGAGAAGAAGATCGTCGCCGAGGCCTCCAAGCAGCTGTTCCTGCGCAAGCCGGACTACGTGGCCCCCGGCGGCAACGCCTTCGGTCAGAAGCAGCGGGCCCAGTGCCTGCGGGACTACAGCTGGTACCTGCGCTTGGTCACCTACGGGATCCTGGCCGGCAGCACCGAACTGATCCAGCAGATCGGCGTGGTGGGCGCCCGCGAGATGTACAACAGCCTGGGCGTCCCCCTGCCCGGCATGGTGGAAGCCATGCGCACCCTCAAGGAGGCGGCCCTGGTGCTGCTGGGCGGCGAGGAGGCCACCTTGGCCGGCCCCTACTTCGACTACCTGATCCAGGGCCTGCAGACCTCCACCTAGGAAGACCATCTGTCTCAGGCTGGTCTCCTTTCAAGACTTGGATCAAGTCCAGGCTGAGACAACAGCACAAGACTTTGGGCGAAACGCCCGGCTCCCCCTGTCATGACCCTGACGGGGATTTTTTTTGGCCACATCTCAAATCGCGACCCGCAGCACGGGAGCGGCCGAGGAGCCTGCCCGGCGAGGTGGCTGGAGCAGCGCCAGTTGTCGCAGATGGGACTGGTACTGGGTCTAGGAATGAGGCTAGTCCTGGCCACTTGCGATGCTCCCTGCGACCATCTGCCCAGGGACTCCATGGGGCTGCTGCTTTGCCGTACGGCAGGGCGGTCGCCAGCTCGCGGCGGTCCAGTGGCGAACCACCAGCATCTCCGCATGATTCTTGAGTTGGACTAGTAGTGGGTCTAGAAGTACCTCCCATGCGAGACAGAAGAGGCTTTCGCCGCTGGCGCCGTACCGCCCCTTGGGCCACTGATCCCGGGGATGGTCCTCCCCGGGGGCCCTTCGAGCGTTTTTCGCCGCGCGTGGGACGAATCGCAGCAGCGTCCACAGTTGCGTATCTGTGTCGAAAACAGATACGCAGAGCTTCAAGACTCTGCCTGCCACAGCCTTGACAGAGGCTGTCCAATTCGTGGACAAGGACTGGTCGGCATGGCCAGTCCCCATCGCACGAAGACCAACGGTTCGCCAGGGGATGGAGGCGAGGACTTCGCCTGTGACAAGTCAAATCGAGGAAAAATCGCTGTATCGGTGAAAGCGACTGCGTCGCGTCACTAGACCCACGGCTAGACCCAGCTCAGCCCGATGGGATTGCCTGGTCGCCCAGGCCGCGAGCGTGTGATCTCGATAGTCTAGCCCTGGTCTCGCTATCAGACCTTCTGCGAGACTAGGTTGAGTCTGATGAAACAGCCAACCTTGTGGCTGGCCCGCACGGCTGGGGAGGTCAGCGGTCCGCTGACGCTCCCTGGCGGTACAGCTCCTTCAGCAGCTGGTAAGCCTCATTCAGCCGTCGCATCGCTTCGAGGGATCCCCCGGCGTCGGGATGGTGGCTCTGGGCCATGTCCCGATAGGCCTCCCGGATCTGGGCCAGGGTGAGCCGCTGGCCGGGGTCGGTGGGCAGCTGCAGCAGCCGCAGTGCGCCGTGAAGGGTCATGGTGTGCTCCAGGGTCTGGAAGGAGGTGCCGCGGCGACGGCGGCGGAAGCGGTGCACGAAGCGGCGAATCAACGTTGGGATGCGCAGGGTGAGGGTCTGACCGCTGAACGGGTCTTCCAGCACACCGGCGGTGACCATCACCCGCTCGAAGGTCGGTGGCCCGTCACTCCAGCCAGGGGCAAAGGGCTGCATCACCTGGCAGGCGGCTGACCAGGTGAAGGTGCGGCCATCGCTCTGATCCGACTGGGGCCAGATGTCCTGGGCCAGCCACACCATCGCTGCCTCCAGCACCGCCTCATTAGCCGGCGACCCATAGAGGGCACGCCAATGGTTGCCGGCCTCCTCCAGGGCCTGGTGCACCAACTCGCCGCCAAGGGGGGGCAGGGTGCTCAGGGGCAACGACGCGGAACGCGCCGTTGACGGCGGCCGCAGGCTGCGCTTGATGACCTCGGAGCGGCGACGCACAAAGCCGGGCAGATCGATGCCCCCGCCACCTGGCGCCGGCCGGGGTGGATCCTCCGTCGGGGCCTCCCATTCAAACTCCGCCTGGAGGGTGTCCATGGCCCCGCGACCCACCAGCACCAGGGCGCCTTGCTCGTCGAAGTCGTGGACGTCCTCCCGGTGTCGCACAACCGCTCCCGCCGGCGGCGAGAGCCCATCACCGTCCTCCTCCTCGTCGGTGCCGAACAGATCGTCGAGCAGCCGCTCGAGCACATCGCCCCGGCTGCGGAGTCCCCACTCCCGCCGCAGCCCATCCAGGTGGGTCACCAGTTCGCGGTTGAGGTCAAGGCTGATCCGCTGTCTGGCCTCGTTCGAATGTTCAGCCACGGCAGCCTTCCATCGGCGCTGGGTTCGCTGGCATGGGGCTTCGGATCAGGGTCCCCGTTGGTCCCGCAGGAACTGTTGCTGGGCCTCCACCGCATCGCGATAGCGGTCGACCAGCGTCCCTCCCGTACCGGCAGACCCCGATCGGCTGCGCATCGGGGAGATCAGGGGGGAGGGAGCCAGAACGCTGCGGTTGGAGGAGGCTGGCGGTGGTGGCGGCGGGTTCAACCAACCAGGTGCCGGCGCCGGCCGCAGGATCTGGGGGGGCGGCAGCAGCGGGCCGGTGCCCCCCATCGGCAGCGGTGTGATCGGCCCGGGTTGGGGGACGATGGTCAGGGCCGGAGGGGCGACGGGGGGAGGGGTCGGCCGGGTGGTGGCACCGGCCCGGGCCAGATCCAGCTGCCGCTCGCGCTCCTGAACAAGGGCCAGCTGGCTGGCACTCACCACACTCAGGAGGTGGCCCGGGGTGGCATCGGCCGGGTAGACCAGGCTCACCCGCACGGGGTTCACGATCCCGGGCACCAGGTCGATCTGGCCCAGGGACAGGCTCTGGCCCGAGCGAAGACCCACATGCACCTCCCGCAGACCGGCGGATGTCTGGATCTGGATCGAGCCGCGGAAGGCCGTGAAGGGCTGTCCGCCGATCAGGGTGGGGTGGCTCATCACCAGCTCGTACGGACCACTCCCCTTGAGGTTCAGGTCGACATCGAACCGCACCCCGTAGGTGCCGACGTTGTCAAGGGAGGAATCGACCATGCGGCTGGCCAGGGCATTGACCTGCACATCGCGGGTGCCGAAATTGTGCCGGTCGGTGCTGGTGAACGGCACATGCAACGGACCCTTCATGTCCAGGTCGTGGGTGATGCTGGCCTGATACGCATCGCCGAGGGCCACACCACCGACCCGGGAGAAGATGCGCCGGTTGTGGATGTCATTGATGCGGCCCAGGTAGACCCGGCCCGGTGCCAGCCGACCCTCATCCAGGACAGCGAGCACGTCGCGATCGGAGTCGGGGGTCTTGGCGGCCACCACAGCGATCTGGAAGGGTCCATCACTGCGTCCCCGCAGCAAGGCGTTGGCGATACCCAATGCCGGCAGATCGGTCTGGAACAGGACAAGGCGACTGCGGGCCGGAATTGTGATCTCGTCGGCCAGTCGGCTGTCGAGCCTGCCGCGCAGCATCTGGACTGCGGTGGCATCCCCGGGGCCGGTGTTCCAGGGCCTTGGCCCCAGGGGTTTCACCCCCATCAGGTTGTTGGCCAGGTAGGGAGCCTCGAAGCTGTTGCGCACCGCTCCCTTGGAGAAACGGATGTGCACCGGCCGCACGCCCGGATTGATCAGGATGGCCGCCAGGGTGAGCTCGGCCCGACGGTTGGAAAGGGAGATGGAGCGGCGATTGGGCGGGAAGTATTTGTGGTGGAGATGCATGCCGAACTCACCGTTGAAGGTGTACTCGGCAAAGCGAAGGGCCTGGCCCGTCTCACTGGCGTAGGCGTACCCAGGGGTCGTACTGATCAGGATCCCCGGCCCCTCCACTTCCTCGGGCTGGTTGGAGTGCAGCACAGGCACGTTGTTGAAGGTGCCGTTCAGAGGTCGGGCCTTCTGGCCGGCCATCAGGGCCACATAGGCATGGGCGGGCTGGGCGTGCTGCAGGACTGCCATGCCCAGACCCAGCGTCAGCCAGACACCGATGGGACCAATGGGAGAAACCGATCTCAAATTGCGACAGGCTTGATGGTGTGGGTACCAGGGGAGGGTAAGGCGGGAAGCGACCAGCCCAGTCACTGGGGGGTGCTTGCGCCTGGGGAGCCCCGGATGGAACGGCGGGCTCGCTAGAACGGTCCCACTCTGCAGAATTTTGTCATGATTCCTCCCTTCGGGACCTGCTCCGGCTCGGAGTCCGGAAGCGGTGCCCTGCGGCGGTATCAGGAACGCAAGCTGCGCATGATGAGTTTCTGGCGGGATGGCATTGAACGCCAGCTGGCCGCGTTGAACGCCGCCATCAGCACCCTGGAACGGCAGATGCAGCGCGATCAGGCCGACCACCAGGGCTGAAGCCACCGGCCTCCAGGTGCTGGCGCAGCTGCTCCAGACCCTTGTGCAGCAGCCTTTTCACCGTCATCGGACTGACCTCCATCTGGCGCCCCAGGCGCCGGTAGCTCCAGCCCGCCAGCACCACCTGGCGCACCACCAGCTGCTGGCGGGGCTCCAGCAGGGCCAGCAGGCTTGCCACCGAGGGACCGGCTGACTCCAGACCGCAGGGCTCAACGCTGGCGTGGGCTGACACAGACTCGGCAAGGGACGGATCGTCAAGGTTGGCGGGCCTCGCCAGCAGGCGCTGGACCTCCAGTCGGTGCCATTCCGTGGGGGTGACGCCAAGGGTCCGGCTCAGGACCGTGATTCCCTGCCGGGGATCGGCCTGGAGCAAGGGATGCTGCTGCAGCCGGTTGAACCGCTCCTGCAGTTCCGCCTGCCGCCTCGGCAGACGCACCAGGGGGGCGGCATCGCGCAGGTAGTGCAGGATCGCCCCCCGGATGTGGGGCCTGGCGAAGGCCTCGAACGGTGTGTGACGGTCTTCGCGGTAAAGCTCGGCGGCCCGGATCAACCCCATCAGGCCCACCTGGAGCAGATCGTCGATGGATTCCCGGCTGCAGCGGGAGTAGTGCAGGGCGAGGGGACGGACCACGGCCCGGTACTGCTCGACACGGCGATTGCGGCTGGCGCGGCAGGACTGGGTCTGGTGGCTGGGGGATGGGGTCATGGTCTGGGCGGTTGAGCCTGGGCTGGTCTCCTTTCCAGAGAGGGGCAGGTGTGTCGAATGCCGCAACCGTGAAACCACGTAAGTTTTCCGCTGCCGTCCGATCAGGTCCTGACGTGCTGGCTCAGGGACGAGGGGCCGCCACATGCTCCAGCAGGGTCCAGGGACCATGCGCCTCCAGCCATCCCCTGTCGGAGCCCTCGGTGCTGAGCAGAAACCCCGCGAAGCCAAGGGCGTTGACGCTGAAGCCGGCGCCGTGCTCCCGCACCCGCCGCACGCTCAGGAACCACTGGTCATCGAACAGCAGGTTGTAGGGGTGCAGGGGCTGGCTGTCGCGGCGGGGATCCCCGAGGCCGAGCGCGCCGGCATGGGCGAGGTAGAGCTCCGCCAGGTCGGATCCGCCGTAGGGATCGGTGCGCCGACTGAGGCGGTAGTCCCAGCTCCAGGACGCTTCGATCCCCGCCAGCTGGGCCAGAAACAGCGGGGCCAGGGGGCAGCTGGGCTCGCCCTGCCGGCGCGGCAGCAACTGCAGGTGCCGATGGGGCTGGCTGGCCCCGGAGCGGGCACCGCTGTTGAAGAACCACAACCCGCCGGTGTCCTGGCTCACCAGCTGGACTGCCTGCCAGTCCGGGGACTCGATCCAGCCGCCCTGGGGCCGCCAGTCGCGGGTGATCACCAGCAGGTGAGCCTCCTGCACCGGGTACTTGTTGAGCAGGAGCACGTGGGCGGGCCCCAGCAGGTCCACCTCCAGGGGTCTGTCCCAGGGGAGAAAGGGGTTGGGGCGCGGCCCCCCCTGGCGCAGGTGACGGGGCGTGGAGGCGAGGAGCTGGCGAACGATGAAGGGCTCAGTGCCGGGAATGTCCAGAAGACACGTCTCCAGGGGCACCAGGGCTCCCCCCAGGCGGGCCCGCTCCGACACCTCCCTGGCTCGCTGCCAATGGCGTTCAGCTCGCACCGGCCTGCAGACGGGCCAGGGAGGCGCCCTGGTAGTAGCGCCCCAGGATCTCGTTGTAACGCAGGCCCTGCTCGGCCAGATCCTGGGCGCCGTGCTGGCTCATGCTGGCGCCCAGATGGCCATGGGCCTCCTGGGTGATGCGTGTGGTGGCCGCGTAGAGGCTCTCGACGATGCCTCCCTGGTAGCTCAGGATCACCCCGGAGGTGCTGCTGGTGGCCTGGCGGGTGCGGGGGTTGACACTGCTCAGGCCCCGGTAGGCCTGCCAGCGGGTGGTGTCGCCCAGATGCCAGTGGGCGCTGGCCGGGCGGGCCATGTGGGCCATGGCATAGGAGCGGGCCGCCACCGCCTGGGCCTTGAGGGCCTCCATCTGCCAGCTGCTGGGCATCTCGGCCCCCACCACCGAGCTGATGTACCGCTCCAGGGAGAGGTGGTTAACCAGTTGCAGGCCACCGGATCCACGCAGCACCCTCAACCGGCCCTCATAGGGCCGGCCATCCACCAGCAGGCTTTGGCCCGAACCGGTCTCCATCCACACCTCGGCCCGGCCCGCCATGGCCGCACCCAGGTCGGGGGAGGTGTCGGGGCCGCCATCCTGCACGGTGCGTCCATCGCGATCGACGAGTCGCCAGTAGCCACTAGCCCTGAGCTGGGGGGAGGCGGAGGCCCCCAGCAGGGCGACGCGGATCTCCAGCGGCACCTCCGGCCCTGCGTCCGGTTCCACCAGGGAGGGGTCGGGATGGTTCAGGCTGGTGCGTTGGGCCCGCAGTGACGTCGCAGTCAGGAGGTCCTTGTCTGGGGATTCCGCCGCGGTGGCGGACGATTGCGAGACCTCCCGGGGCTGGGCAATCAGGGCTTCGAGCAGATCCGGCTGCCCAGCGGACCGGGGGCCTGGGAGCAGGTCCTGGGCGGCAAAGCCTGCACCCACCGCCACGACCGCAAGGGGAGCGGTCAGCAGGATGGGGTGGCGCCGACAACCCCGAAGCAGACGCCGGCCACTGGCAAGGAAAACGGCGATGGCGGCCGTGAAGTGCCGGCGCACGGAAAGGTTCCACAAGGGAGTAGCCGGATCATGCCGGAAAACGCGGCCCTTGAGCCCTCCGGCGCAGGACGGTCGCGGCATTGCACCCAGCGTTCAGGGGGCCGCTTCCGCCCTCAGATCCCGCTGCATCAGCTCCTGCACCGCCTGGCGAGCCTCCACCTGGCCCGCCAGCAGCCGCACCACCTGGCCGCAGATCGGTAGTTGCCACCCCTCGCGCTCAGCCAGGGCCAGGGTGGCCCGGGCCGTGCGGGTTCCCTCCACGGTGGCGCCGATCCTGGCCAGGGCGGTGCCCTCGTCACAGCCGTCAGCGAGCAGGCTGCCGAAGCGGTAGTTGCGGCTCAGGCTGCTGTTGGCCGTGGCCAGCAGGTCCCCCAGGCCAGCCAGCCCGTAGAGGGTGCTGGGCTGGCCGCCGAGGGCCTGCAGCACCACGGCGATCTCCGACAAGCCACGGCAGAGCAGGGAGGCCTTGGCATTGGCCCCCAGTCCCAGCCCATCACTGATGCCGGCCGCGAGGGCGATGACGTTCTTGAGCGCTCCGGCGGCCTCGGTGCCAATGGGATCGGCGTTCGTGTAGAGGCGGAAGTGGGGGGCCCGCAGCTGCTCCTGCAGGTGACGGGCCAGGTCGGGATCCCTGCTGCTCAGCACGCTGGCGGCCGGCAACCCCCGCTCCAGTTCAGCGGCCAGATTCGGCCCGCTCAACACCCCCAGTGGCACCTCGGGCAGATGGTGCCGCCACAGCTGGCTGGCGGTGCAGAGGCTGTCCAGATCGATGCCCTTGCTGCAGCTCAACAGGGGGAGGCCAGCTGGCCAGTGTGCCTGCAGCTGCAGCGCCAGGGGGGTCACACCCACCATGGAGACGGCCACCACCACGAGGTCGCAATCGTCGAGAAGCGCTGCCGGATCTCCCCCATCCCGCCGCGACCAGCTGTGGAGGCGGTGGCCCTGGCGTTCCCAGAGTCGCAGCAACGTGCCGCCCCAGGCCCCCCGACCCAGCACCGTGATGCGCAGACGCATGGAACTACGCGAGGGGCGGTTCCCAAGATGGCCTTGCCATCATGCGCCATCCCCAGACCCGCCATGGAAACCGCCCCCAACTCCCCCTGGCAGGCCTGGGAAGGCCAGGCCCTCATCGTGGGGCCCGGGGGGCTGGGCCTTGCCCTGGCGGCCGAACTGGCCCGCCGGGCGCCGTCGTTGCGGGTCCGCACCGCCGGGCGCCGCGGTGCGGACCTGCCACTTGACCTGAGTGACGACGGCAGCCTGGAGCGGTTCTCGGCCATGGCCGCCCGGGAACTGCTCCCCCTGAGGGTCGTCATCAACACGGCCGGGCTGCTGCACGACGGGGCGCTGCAGCCGGAAAAGCGCCTCGGTCAGGTGCGTCGCCAGGCCCTGGAGCGCAGCTTCACCGTCAACGCCTTCGGGCCCCTGCTGCTGGCCCAGGCGATCGAGCCGGCCCTGCCGAGGGATCGTCCGGTGTATTTCGCCAGCCTCTCGGCCCGGGTGGGAAGCATCGGCGACAACCGCCTGGGGGGCTGGTATTCGTACCGGGCGGCCAAGGCGGCCCAGAACCAGCTGTTGCGCACCCTGGCGATCGAGTGGCAGCGCCGCCTGCCCCAGGCCTGCGTGACCCTGCTCCATCCAGGCACGGTCGCCACCCCGCTCTCGGCCCCCTTCAGCGGCTCCCAGGCCCCCTCGGCCCTGTTCACGCCGGAACGCTCCGCCTCCCACCTGCTCGATGTGCTGGAGGGGCAGACGGCCGCGAACAGTGGCGCCTTCCTGGCCTGGGACGGCCAGCCGGTGCCCTGGTGAGGCGGGCTAGGCCGCGTGGCCGCGCAGCACCTCGAGGGGGATCACCTGCAGGGTAGCCAGGGCGGAACTCTCCAGCCGCACCGGCGGAGCCATGCCGTCCTCGTAGGCCTCCAGCCAGCGGGCGGCACAGACGCACCAGTGATCCCCGGCCCGGAGGCCGGGAAAGGAATGGGCCGGCACCGGCGTCGAGAGGTCGTTGCCCTGGGCGCGGCTGTAATTCAGGAAGGCCTCGTTCACCACACAGCAGACCGTGTGGCGGCCGAAATCCGCGGGATCGTCGTGGCAGTAGCCGTCCCGGAACCAGCCGGTGAGGGGTGTACATCCGCACTCCTGCAAGGGTTCACCCAGGACGTTGCGCGGTTCGGCTGGGGGCTGCAGGGAGGAAGCGGCCAAGGCCCGGGAGGTGACGGTGTGGGCGGAGTCTGACGGAGGACTGGCACAAAAAGCGGCCAGGAGGTTGACGAATTCCGGGGGGGAGGCGTTAAAGGTCTTTCAGCACGACCCCCTTCATGAGCTGGGATTTCACCGAGGATGCGGCCTTCCTGGCCCTCTGCGACGCCTACAAGGAAAGCGGTGAGCCCTCCGCCATGGAGTTTTTGGCCCATGGCGAAGGCGCCTTCCACTTCCAGGAACTGACCCAGAACGCGGCCGGTGAGGGCATCGATCTGAGCGATTCCGATGCCCTCGACGCGTTCCAGCAGGAGGTGATCGACAGTCTCGAGGAGCTGTGCAGCTGAAGGCGCCCGAAGGCGCCCCCGGGGCTCAGCCGTAGAAGAAGGCGATTTCCTTGTCCTTGAGCCCGTCCCAGCCCGCTTCCCGCAGACGCTGGTCGAGGGTGAGTCGATCCAGGTGCTTGGCACCGGTGCGCACGATCCGGTTGCGCATCGACTTCTGGACCCCACTGCGGGCCCGGCGGCCCTCCAGCTCCATCACCTCGCCATAGAGGGCAAGCATGGCGGCCGGAATCGGCGTGCCGTCAAGGTCGACACCGGCCGCAATGGCATCATCGACGCCGCCGGGTCCTGCGATGGCCATGGCGAGGGAGGCAAAGGGAGCCCAAAGCCTGCCATGGCCCTGGGAGCCTCAGGCGCTGAAGTACCGGGCCTGGCTGTGCAGGGCCACCAGGGCGGTGGTGCTCTGCTCCGGCTCCAGCTGGTCGCTCTCGTCCATGGTCAGGCCGATGCGGTCAGCGTCCAGCCAGGCGAGCTGCTGGCGGGAGTCGGCCACGTTCGGACAGGCGGGGTACCCGAAGGAGTAGCGGCTGCCTCGGTAGCGCTGGGCCAGCACGTCCCGCAGGGCTGAGGGCTCGTCGGCGGCGAATCCCATCTCCCGCCGGATGCGGGCATGGGTCCATTCGGCCAGGGCCTCGGCCATCTGGACCGCCAGGCCGTGGAAGTAGAGGTAATCGGTGTAGCGATCGGCCCGGAAGAGCTCCTGGGCGAAGCTGGTGGCGCCTTCCCCCATGGTGACGGCCTGCATCGGCAGCACATCCGCGGGCCGCAGGGAGCCGTCAGCGCCGGTGACGCCATCGCGGTAGAAATCGGCGATGCAATAACGGTTGCCTCCCCGCTGGCGGGGCAGAACAAAGCGGCCCAGCTCCTGTCCGCCGGCCGCTGGTGGCGCCCCGGCCGCCATCCCCTCGGGGTCGAACACCACCAGGCCATTGCCGTCGCGGCCGCAGGGGAAGTAGCCGTAGGCCACCCGGGGGGTGAGCAGGCCTTCGTTGCGGCAGCGACCGAGCCACTCCTGCAGCACCGGCTCCGCCGTCTCGGCCAGCATCGCGTCGTACTCCTGGCGGCTCTGCTGCTGGGTCTTGCGCAGCTGCCACTGGCCGGCGAACAGGGCGTTGCGATCGAGATAGGCGAAGACCTCGTCAAGGTCGATGGCCGCCTCGGTGAGCACCTGGGTGCCCCAGAACGGCGGGGCGATCGCCGTTTCGGCCGGCACGGCCTCGGAACGCTCCTCGCTGGCGGCCGGTGGGGCTTCGGCCTGAGCGGCGATGGGGCTCACCGTGGAGGCCTCCTGTGGGGGCTCCTCGGCGGCTGCCGCCGGGGCGGCGGGGTCCCCCAGACCCAGACCCTCGGGCGCGCCATCAAGGAAACCGTCGTGGTCGTCCCAGCGGCCGCCGGTCTTGGCGTCCATCAGCGCGTCCATGAAACGCAGGTCGGCGAAGGCGTCACGGCCGTAGATCACCTGGCCCCGGTAGGCCTGGCGGCAGTCACCGTGGACGAAGCGGGGGGTGAGGGCCGCACCACCGAGGATCACGGGCACGGAGATTCCGACCGCATTGAAGGTATCCAGGTTGTCCTTCATGAAGGCGGTGGATTTCACCAGCAGGCCACTCATGGCGATGCAGTCGGCCCCGTGCAGACGCTGCGCTTCAACAATCGCATCGACGCTCTGCTTGATGCCCAGGTTAATCACCTCATAGCCATTGTTGGTGAGGATGATGTCCACAAGGTTCTTGCCGATGTCATGCACGTCGCCTTTGACGGTGGCGATCAGGAACTTGCCCTTGCTGCTCGATTCTCCCTCCTTGCGCTCCATGTGCGGCTCGAGAAAGGCCACCGCCGACTTCATCGTTTCGGCGCTCTGCAGCACGAAGGGCAACTGCATCTGGCCGGAGCCGAACAGTTCACCCACCACCTTCATGCCATCCAGCAGGAAGGTGTTGATGATCTTCAGTGGTGGATGCTCCACCAGGGCCTGCTGGAGGGCCGCCTCCAGACCGATGCGCTCGCCGTCGATGATGTGCTGCTTAAGCCGCTCCTCGAGCGGAAGATCGGCCAGCGAAGGGCCCGAAGCCCTGGCCTCCTTGGCACTCACCCCCTCGAACTCGGTGGTCAACAGAGTGAGGGGATCATGCACACAGATGCCGTCCTCGAAACGCCGGCGGTCGTGGATCAGATCACGGCAAATCTGCTGGTGCTCCTCGCTGATCTTCGCCATCGGCAAAATCTTCGCCGGACTGACGATGGCGGCATCCATACCAGCGTCGCAGCAATCCTGCAGGAAGACGGAATTGAGCACGATGCGGGCGGCCGGAGACAACCCGAAACTGACGTTGCTGACCCCCAGCACCACGTGAACACCAGGAAGTTCGCTGCGGATCCGGCGGATCGCCGCGAGCGTGGCGGCCGCGTTGGCCCGGTCCTCCTCGATGCCGGTGGAGATGGGTAAGGCGAGGGGGTCGTAGAAGATTTCGTGGGCTGGAAGGCCGAACTCGAGCGCATCCCGGTAGGCCCGCTGGGCGATGGCGAACTTGCGCTCGGCGGTGCGGGCCATGCCCTCCTCGTCGATCGTGCCCACCACCACGCCGGCGCCATAATCCCGAGCCAGTTCGAGCACCTTGAAGAAGCGTTCGTCGCCGTCCTCGTAGTTGGTGGAGTTGAGGATGCACTTGCCGCCGGCCACCTTGAGGCCCGCCTCCATCTTCTGCCACTCGGTGGAGTCGAGCATCAGCGGCAGGTTGACGTTGGTGACCAGGCGGCTCACCAGATCGTGCATGTCCTTGACCCCGTCGCGCCCCACGTAGTCGACGTTCACATCGAGCACGTGGGCGTTCTCCTTCACCTGGCCCCGGGCCACCGCCACCAGGCCGTCCCAGTCCTCGGCATTGAGCAGCTCCCGCACCTTCTTCGAGCCGCTGGCGTTGAGCCGCTCGCCGATGATCAGGAAGGAGTTGTCCTGGAAGTAGGGGGTGACGCCATAGATCGAGGCCACCGCCGGCTCGTAGTGGAGCGGCGGTCGCTCCAGCCGTTGCCGCGGCAGCCGCACCTCGCGGGGGGCGGGCTTCAGGCCGGCGGCGAGATCCGCCAGCGCGCCGATGTGGGCCGGGGTGGTGCCACAGCAGCCACCGATCACCTGGACACCGAGATCCTCAACGAAGTGCATCATCTGCATCCGCATCTCGGTGGAGGTGAGCCGGTAGTGGGCCACTCCGCCGATGTTCTCCGGCAGTCCCGCGTTGGGAATGCAGCTCACCACGAAGGGACTGTGCTGACTCAGGTAGCGGATGTGCTCCTTCATCTGCTCGGGCCCCGTGGCGCAGTTGAGGCCGAGTACATCGATCGGGAAGGGCTCCAGGATCGCCACCACGGCGGCGATGTCGGAGCCGACCAGCATGGTGCCGGTGGTTTCCATCGTGACGGAGACCATCAAAGGCCGCCGCTCCCCAGCGGCACAGAAGGCCTCCTCGATCCCCTGCAGGGCCGCCTTGATCTGCAGCACGTCCTGGCAGGTCTCGACGATGAACAGGTCGACGTCCCCGGCAATCAGACCGGCGGCCTGCTCCCGGAACGAGGCCTTCATCGTGTCGAAGTCGATGTGGCCCAGGGTGGGCAGCTTCGTGGTGGGACCCATGGACCCCGCCACGAATCGGGGCTTGGTGGGGGTGCTGAAGGCCGCGGCCATCTCACGGGCCAGTTCCCCCGCCCGGCGGTTGATGGCGAAGGCCTGGTCCTCCAGTCCGTACTCGGCCAGCACGATCGAAGCGGCCCCGAAGGTGTCCGTTTCGATCACGTCGCAACCAGCCTCGAGAAACAGCCGGTGGACCGCCTGGACCGCATCGGGCCGGGTGAAGACGAGGTTTTCGTTGCAGCCTTCAAGGGCCGCGCCACCGAAATCCTCCGCCGTCAGGTCCATGTCCTGCAGGGAGGTGCCGGTGGCGCCGTCGAAGACGAGCACGGGACGTTCCGGACCGTGCAACCAATCGAGGAAGCTGATGCGATCGGTGGGGCAGTGGATGGCGGCGGAGACAACCATCAGGCGTCGAGGCGGATACGGGTGACCCAGTGGTCATAGGAAGGATCGCGCCCTTCCGTGATCGCCGTGAGGCGGTCGCGCAGACGGTCCATCACGGGACGATAGCTGGAGAGGTCGGTGGATTCGATCCGCCGCACCGGGGTGACCCTGGCGGCGGTACCGCTGAGGAACACCTCATCGGCAATCATCAGTTCGGTCTTGTCGACGGCCCGCTCCAGCACGGGGATGTCCATCGCTCGCGCCAGTTCCATGATGCTGGCCCGTGTGATGCCCTCGAGGATGTCCTGATCGACGCCGGGGGTGATCAGCACACCGTCCCGGACAATGAACAGATTCATGCCGCTGGCCTCGCTCACCTTGCCGCGGCTGTTGAGCAGCAGGGCCTCGTCGAAGCCGCTCTTGACGGCTTCCGTCTTGGCCAGCGAACTGGTGATGTAGGCACCACTGATCTTGCCCCTCAGGGGCAGGGAGCGATCTTCCTGGCGGCACCAGCTGCTGATCCGGCAGCTGACCCCCTCGGGGGAGAGATAGTCGCCCATCTCGATGCCGTAGATGAGGAAATCGGTCTGGATGTTGTGCAGCCGCGGGGCGATGCCGAGGTCGCTCGTGTAGACGAAAGGCCGCAGGTAGATCGGGCAGGTGGGTCGGTTGGCCTGCAGAAAGGCCGTGATGGCGCTGTGGATCGTTTGCTCCGCCAGCTCGGTCAGCAGCAGCCGGGCGCTCTGGCTGAGGCGGCGGGCGTGGCGATCGGCGCGGAACAGCAGGATCTCGTTGCTATCGGCCGGATTGGGCAGGGCCCGCATGCCACCGAAGGCGCCCGTGCCGTAGTGCAGCGCGTGGGTGGCCACCGACAGGGTGGCTTCAGCAAAGGGGACGCACTGTCCGCCGAACCAGGCATAGGGCAGGAACTGGTGCATGGAAGGCGGTGGCGACGATGCGATCTTCTCACCGCGTTCGGCAGGATGGGCACATGCATCGACTCGCGTCCATACCCGGGGACAGGACGGAGGACGACGGGGCCCTCTTCGTGGAACAGCCACCGGCGCCTGTGGTGCTGCTCAGCAGCGCCGACACGGATCTGCTGGCGGTGTCCCAATTGCTTGAGGCCGAACCGGAACTGCTGCCGGCCGAGCTGAGGGCTCTCAACCTCTCGGCCCTGCAGCATCCGGCCGTGATTGACCACTACGTGGCCACCACCCTGGCCAGCACCCGACTGGTGGTGGTGCGGTTGCTGGGCGGACGCGGTCATTGGAGCTATGGCCTGGAGTGCCTGCGCCACTGGGTGGGCAACGGCGAGGGCCGCCAGCTGCTGGTGCTGGCCGGCACCGCCGAGGAGGAGCAGGCCCTGGCCTGCCTCGGCAGCCTCGATGGGCCCCTGGCCACGGCCTCTGCCGCCTGTCTGCGGGAGGGGGGCGCGGCCAACCTGCGCCTGCTGCTCCAGACGCTGGCCGCCCTGCTGGCCGGTGAACGACCCGCACCGCCATGCCCCATCCCAGCGGCCGATCCCCTGCCCCACGACTGGCGTGACGAACCCGGCTTGCGGGTGGGGGTGATCCTCTACCGCGCCCTGTGGCAGGCAGGGGACCTGGCCCTCATGGAGGCGCTCCTGGCCACCCTGCGCCAGCGCGGGCTCTCCCCTAGGGGCCTGTGGGTCAGCAGCCTGCGGGACGGGGCCGTGCAGCGGGGCGTGGCGGATCTGCTGGGGCGTGAACGGGTGCAGGTTGTGCTCTGCGGCACGGGCTTTGCTTCGGTGTCGTTTGAGGAGGCGGGCCTGGGGGCCCCCCTGTGGGAGCGGCTGGGGGTGCCGGTGCTGCAGGTGCTGTGCAGCGGCCGCAGTCGCGGGGCCTGGGAGCAGAGCAGCATCGGCCTGGCCCCGCTTGACCTGAGCCTGCAGGTGGCCCTGCCGGAGCTGGATGGACGCCTCACCACCCGGGTGGGGGCCTTCAAGGAGCGCAGCTCCAGCAGCGACACCCTGGCCACGGCCCTGCACCGCTACGAACCGGACCAGGAGCGGCTCGACTGGATCGCCCAGCTCACCTGCGCCTGGACCAGCCTGCGGCTGACGCCCGCCCCCGAGCGGCGGGTCGCCCTGGTGCTGGCCAACTACCCCAACCGCAACAGCCGCCTGGCCAATGGCGTGGGCCTCGACACCCCCGCCAGCGCCGCCCTGATGCTCGGCTGGCTGGCACAGGCCGGCTACGACCTGGGGGCGGCTGCGGATTTGCCGGTCGATGGCGATGCCCTCATCCACCGCCTCCTGGAGGGCCGCAGCAACGATCCGGAGAGCGGCCATCGGCCTCCCCTGAGTCACCAGCCCCTGGACGCCTACCTGGCTTGGTACGCCGGCCTCCCGCTGGAGGGCCGCCAGCGGTTGGAGGCGGTCTGGGGCCCGCCCCGATCCGACGCGGGCCTGGAACAGGTGCCTGGGGGCCCGGCCTTCCCGGTACGGGGGCTGCGTTTCGGCCGGGTGTTGCTGCTGATCCAGCCCGAGCGCGGCTACGACCGCGATCCCAGCCTCAGCTACCACAGCCCCGATCTGCCCCCCACCCACGCCTACCTGGCCCAGTACCTCTGGCTGCGCCAGAGCTTCGGCGCCCAGGTGGTGGTGCATGTGGGCAAGCACGGCAATCTCGAATGGCTGCCGGGCAAGGGGCTGGGGCTGTCGCAGGACTGCTTCCCCGAATGGGCCCTGGGGCCCCTGCCCCACCTCTACCCCTTCATCGTCAACGACCCGGGGGAGGGCAGCCAGGCCAAACGCCGGGCCCAGGCGGTGATCCTCGACCACCTCACCCCGCCCCTGGGCCGGGCTGGCCTGCACGGCGACCTGCAGGGCCTGGAGGCCCTGCTCGATGAGTACTGGGAGGCGCGGCAGCTGGGCAGCGCCCGGGCTGCGTTGCTGCGGGAACGCCTGGACACCCTGCTGGTGCAGCTCCAGTTGCCCGCCATGGCCCAGGCGGATCTGGAAGCCCGGCTGGAAGCCGCCGACGGTTACCTCTGCGAACTCAAGGAGGCCCAGATCCGCCTCGGCCTGCACACCTTCGGCACCCTGCCGGCGCCAGCGAAGCTGGCCGAACTGCTGCTTTGCCTGGCCCGGGCGCCCCAGGCGGGGGTGCCCGGGCTCACCCAGGCTCTGGCCCTCGACCTGGGGCTGGATCTCGACCCCTGGGGTGACCCTGAGGAGGCCCCCCTCTCCGCCGCCGACCGCGGCCGGCTCAGCGCAGCCGGGGAAGGCGGTCCCGTGCTGCGCCACATCGGTGACGGGGTGGCCCTGCTGGAGGCCCGCGCCCTGGGCCTGGTGGCGGAGCAGCTGGCCGAAGCCGCCGTGGTGTCGCCGGCGCCGTCGGGGACGATTGGGGCCGCCACCGAACGGGCCCTGCAGCACCTGCGCCAGGCCCTGCTGCCGCCCCTGCTGGCCTGCGGAGAGGCGGAGCGCCAGGCCCTGCTCACGGGGCTGGCCGGCGGTCGCATCGCCGCCGGGCCTTCGGGAGCGCCCACCCGCGGGCGCCCGGATCTGCTGCCCACCGGCCGCAACTTCTACAGCGTCGATCTGCGCGGCCTGCCGACGGAGGCCGCCTGGGATCTGGGACGGCGCAGCGCCGAGCTGCTGCTGCAGCTCCACCTGCAGGAGGAGGGCGATGACCTGCGCACCCTGGCCCTGTCGGTGTGGGGGACCGCCACGATGCGCAACGGCGGCGAGGACATCGGCCAGGCCCTGGCTCTGATGGGGGTGAGGCCCGTCTGGGATGGCCCGACGCGGCGGTTGGTGGATGTGGAGGTGATTCCCCTGCGCCTGCTCGGCCGTCCTCGGGTGGATGTCACCCTGCGCATCTCCGGCCTGTTCCGCGATGCCTTCCCCCAGCTGGTGGGCTGGTTCAACCGCGCCACCCGCCTGGTGGCGGCCCTGCCGGAAGATCCCGGAGACAACCCCCTGGCGGCCTCCGCCAGGCTCGAGGGCCATGGGGGACGCATCTACGGCTCGGCGCCCGGGGCCTACGGGGCCGGGCTGCAGGGGCTGATCGACAGCGGCCACTGGGAGGAGCGCGGTGACCTGGGTGAGGCCTTCCTCAACTGGAGCGCCTGGCGCTACGACGGCGACCCCTCCGATGGGGCCAGCGGCGGGGCCATCGCCGCCACGGCCGACCGGAGCGGGCTTGAGCGGCGCCTGGCCCAGGTGCAGGTGGTGCTGCACAACCAGGACAACCGGGAACACGATCTGCTGGATTCCGACGACTACTACCAGTTCCACGGGGGCCTCAGCGCCGCCGCCGAACGGCTCCAGGGCCAGGCCCCGGCCCTCTGGTTCGGCGACCACTCCCGCAGCCAGCGCCCGCGGCTGCACCGCCTCGAGCGGGAATTCGACAAGGTGCTGCGCTCCCGGCTGCTCAATCCCCGTTGGATCGAGGCCATGCAGGAGCACGGTTACAAGGGTGGTTTCGAGATGGCCGCCAGCCTCGACTACCTGTTTGCCTACGACGCCAGCACGGGCCGTGTCCCCGACTGGGGCTATGGCGCCATCAGCGCGGCCTGGCTGGAGGACGGGACCGTGCGGGAGTTTCTGGGCCGCTCCAATCCCTGGGCCCTGCGGGACATGGCCGAGCGGCTGCTCGAGGCCCATCACCGGGGGCTGTGGGAAGGGGCCGATCCCCAGCGGCTGGAGGGGCTGAGGGCGCTGGTGCTGGAGAGCGAGGGCCTGGTGGAGCGACGCTGAACCAGGCCCTGGGGTTGTTCAGGGGATCAGAGGTCGAGGTCCCGCGCCATGGAGCGGAACGGATCGGTGTTGCCAGGCTTGGCGGGCTGCTGGGTGGTTTGGGACTGGCTCTGAGCCTCCACCTCCTTCTGTTGCTTCGCCGCCGCCGCACCACCGGGGAGGTTGGTGGGCGTGACGGCAGACCCCTTCATGCGCTGACCGAGCTCAGCGGCGCTCATCGTCTGGGCGAAGGTCTTCTTGACGGGCTTGGGGATGCCACCGGTGAGGTTCACGGCCTTCTCCGTGGGCTGGATCCCGGCCAGACCTGGGGTCATTTTCTCGACCCGTGCCTCCATCGACGCCACTTCGGCCACCATCTCCTTGTCGCCGGGGCTGTCGGCGTTGCCGGGGAAGGTGCGGCGGATCGTGTTCGATCGCTTCATGAACTGAACATCACCCAGGCTGGTCGAGGCCTCAGGATCGAGGAAGAAGGTCTCGGCCTTGGGTTTGGCCTTGGCGGCGGCCTCAGGCTTGGTCACCGAGGCGGCACGGGAACCGAACAGACGATCGAGCAGGCCCATCGACGCAAGGAGAAACGTGTCAGCAAACCCTAGCGGCCGTGGAGCACCAGCCCATGGGTATCCGTACCACAACTCATCAGAAGGCCCCGCCGTTCCAGGTCCGCCGCGATCGCCTCGCATACCAGTTCGGTGGGTTGCCAGCGGGGCCGCATCCCGTAGTCGTACCAGACTTCAGCACCGTCGAAGCCCAGGTCCGCCGCCGCCGCGATCAGGCGCTGGTGGGGCAGCCGATAGCGGGCGGGGTGGGCCAGCAGGGCCAGACCCCCGGCGGTCTGGATCGCCGCCACCACCGCCTCGGCCCGCAGCGCCGGCCCCACCACAGCGTTGCCCTGAAGGTAGGGATGCAGGGAGGCATGCTCCGCGGCGAAGCCCAGCCCCAGGACATGGACCAGGCATCCCTCCAGCAGGCAGCTGATCTCCACCCCGCGCCAGAGGACGGGGGCCGGCTCGCCCCGCCGTCTGCGTGCCTCGAAGGCGGAAGCGATCGGCCCATGGGCCGTCAGGGCGTGGTGATCGGTGACGGCCAGGTGATCCAGGCCGATGGCGATGGCCTCGGCCGCCAGGTGCTCGGGGTGGAGGCTGCCATCGCTGCAGACGGTGTGGCAGTGGAAGTTGAGACGGTCCGGGCAACTGTCGGCCCGCACCTGGCGCAGCACCGGGGTGAGGGGATGGGCGAGAGCTTCAGGCCGCAGCACCACCGCTCTCCTGCGTGGCCAGCCGTTCACGGCGCAGGCGCCGCCAGCGGGCATAGAACTGGATCGAGCCGGCCATGAACACCACCAGGGCCACCAGGAACCAGGTGGCCGCCCCGGTGGGGAACTGGTTCTTGAACACCACCAGCATCACCACCAGCACCAGCAGCAGGGTGGGCAGTTCGTTGAGGGCCCGCAGCTGGCGGCCGCTCCAGAGGCACTCACCCCGTTGCAGCTGGCCCATCAGCCGGTAGCAGAACCAGTGGTAGATGAGCAGACCCGCCACGGCGGCCAACTTGGCGTGCATCCAGGCCTGCTTGAGCCAGGCCGGCTCCACCAGCAGCAGACCTACCGCCATGGCCACGGCCACCACCATCCCCGGGGTGGTGATGATGTTGGCCAGGCGCCGCTCCATCAAGGCGTACTGGGCCTCGAAGGCCTGCCGCATCGGGGGATCCAGTTCGGCCGCCTCCCGGTGGTAGATGAACAGCCGCACCAGATAGAACAGACCGGCGAACCACACCACCACCCCGACGATGTGCAGGGTCTTGAACCAGAGGTAGGCCTCTGGGGGCCAGCTCACGGCCAGGGTCAGCGGCAGCGTCATGTCAGGACCTGGGGGCACCAGAGGGTGCGTCGGATCGCCAAGTTAGTCGGCAGTAGCGGCGGGCCACGGCGGCGGCATAGGCCCGATCCACCGGTCCCAGCTGCGGACTGATGCCCCCGTTGCGACAGTCCACCAGGATTCGCTCCCGGTGGTTCTCCTGGTCACTCACCCGGAGCCGGAGCTGCCAGGGATACTTGGCAATGCGGCTGATCTCGTCGCCGCAGACCGGCCCGACGCAGAGGCCAGGGGCGGCCAGGGCCGCCCCCCCGGCAGAAGGCAGCAGCAGCCACAGGGCCACAAGTCCAGCCCACAGCCGCCTGGTGAACAGCCCGGCGACAACCCACCCAACAATCCTCATCCCGCCAGCTCCAGGGGGGGGGCATCCCCTTCATCGCCGGATTCGGGCCCGTCCATGGGGGGATGGAAGTGCTCCCACACCTGCCGCGCCATGGCCGGCCCGATCCCGGGGACGGCGGCGATCTGCTCGGGGCTGGCCAGCTGGATCGCGTCGATGGAGCGGAAATGGGCCAGCAGATCCTTGACCCGTTTGGGGCCGAGCCCGGCGATGTCGCTGAGGCGGGAGCGCTTCATCCGCTCGCCGCGCTGCTGGCGGTGGAAGCTCACGGCGAAGCGGTGGGCCTCGTCCCGCAGACGCCGCAGCAGCACCACACCCAGTTGGTCGGCCTCGGTGTCGAGGGGCTGGCTGGCCCCGGGCAGGAACACCTCCTCGCGCTGCTTGGCCAGGGAACACACCGTCAGATCCTCGTGCAGATCCAGCTCCCGCAAGGCCTCCATCACCGCCGACAGCTGGCCTTTGCCGCCGTCGATCATGACAACGTCCGGCCAGTCGCTGAGGCCATCGGTGTGCAGGGCCGAGGCGCCCGCCCGTCGCAGGGCGGCCAGATCGGCCCCCTCCACCTTTGCCTGGGACCAGCGCCGGAAACGCCGCCGCATGATTTCCGCCATGGCCATGAAGTCGTCGGAATGGCCGGCCCGGATGCTGCTGCTCTGGATCCGGTATTTGCGGTAGTGCTGCTTGGCCGGCAGGCCGTCGATGAACACCACCTGGGAGGCCACCGCATCGCTGCCCTGGATGTGGCTGATGTCGTAGCCCTCGATCCGCCGGGGGGGCACCGGCAGCTCCAGCAGCTGGGCCAGGTCTTCGGTGGCCAGCAACTGCTGCTCCGCCCCCCGCTGGGCCCGGGCCAGCTCGAAGCCCGCGTTGCGCTCCACCAGTTCGATCAGATCAGCCTTCTGGCGCCGTTGGGGCACGACCAGCCGCACCTTGCGGCCCCGGCGCTCCGCCAGCCAGTCGCCGATCAGTTGCTGGGCCGGCAGCGGGTGCTGCAGCACCAGCTCCGGCGGAATCTCCACCGGCTCCACCTGGCTGTAATGCTCCTCGACCACCCGTTGCAGCACTTCGGCCGGGGTGGCGATCGCCGCATCGGCGGTGTACCCCAGCCTGCCCACCAGCTTGCCGGCGCGCATCTGGAAGATCTGGACCGCCGCCACGCGATCGTCCGCCGCCAGGGCGATCACATCCCGGTTGACGGAGCTGTCCCCCAGGCTCATCTTCTGGTCGGCCGTGAGCAGGTCGAGGCCCTGCAGCTGGTCGCGCACCCGGGCGGCGGCCTCGAAATCCAGCCGCTCGGCGTAGCGCTCCATCTGCTGCCGCAGCAGATCCAGCAGCTCGTCATTGCGGCCCTGGAACACCATCGCCACCTTGCGCAGGATGTGGTGGTAATCGTCGGAGCCGATCTTTTCCTGGCAGACCCCCGGGCATCGGCCGATGTCGAAGTTGAGGCAGGTTCGGTCGCGGTAGAGGGGCTGGGGACGCTGCCGCAGCGGAAACACCCGTTTGACCACGGCCAGGGTGCGGCGCAGTAGGCCCACGTCCACATAGGGCCCATAGAAGCGATCCAGGGGGCTGCGCAGCCGGCGCCGTCGGGTGATGAAGATGCGCGGGTAGGCCTCGCTCCAGGTGATGCAGAGGTAGGGGTACTTCTTGTCGTCCTTCAGCAGGACATTGAAATGGGGCTGGTGGTTCTTGATCAGGTTCGATTCCAGCGCCAGCGCCTCCGCTTCGCTGTCGGTGACGATGAACTCGATCTCACAGACCTGGCGCACCATCAGGGCGATGCGGGGGCTGATGTCGTGGGAGTTGCGGAAGTAGCTGCGTACCCGCGCCCGCAGGCTCTTTGACTTGCCGATGTAAAGGATGCGGTCGCTCGCATCCCGCATCAGGTAACAGCCCGGCTCCGCCGGCAGCTCCCGCAACCGGGCCGACAGTCGCTCGCGCTGGAGCAGCAGCGGCCCGATGACGTCACCGCCCGGAGTGCCGCCCGGCTCAGCCATGGCGGGGCCTCAACCGCCGTACTGCCAGCCCGTGGCGGACAGTTCCAGGGCGGGGGCGTCGCGATGCAGGGTGGCCGTCTTCACTTCCCCCACGAACACCGTGTGGTCGCCATGGGCCACCTGCCCCACCAGGGTGCACTCCACGGCGCCGAGGGCGTCGTCGAGCACCGGCAGGCCCAGGGGGCCGAGGTGGAACGGCGCGGCGTCAAACCGTCCGCCCACACCCTTCTGGGGCTTGAAGAACACGGCCGCCAGGTCCTTCTGGTCGGCGGCCAGCACGTTGAGGCAGAAACGCCCGCTGCGCTGGATCATGCCGTTGCTGGTGGAATCGGCACGCACCGCCATCACCACCAGGGGAGGCTCGAAAGAGCCCTGGGTGACCCAGCTGGCGGTGAAGCCGTTGACCTCATCGCCTTCAGCGACGCCGCAGATGAACACGCCGTGGGGAATCTTGCGCAGCAGGGTCTTCTTGGCGGCCGCGTCCAGGGCAACGTCGGTCATGGGGTGGGCGGCAGGGATCCGGCGACTCTAGGAACCCGGCCGGGCCCCTCTCCATAGGCTGGGCGCATGCGAGCCCTCTATCCCGGCAGTTTCGACCCGCTCACCCTCGGCCACCTCGACTTGATCGAGCGGGCAGCGCACCTCTTCGACGGTGTCGTGGTGGCGGTGCTGATGAACCCGTCCAAGCAGCCCAGTTTTCCCCTTGAGCGCCGGCTGGAGCAGATCCGCACCGCCACCGAAGGGATCGCCGGCATCGAAGTGGGCCATTTCGATGGGCTCACCGTGAGCTACGCCCAGACCTGCGGCGCCCAGGTGATCCTGCGGGGACTGCGGGCCATGAGCGACTTCGAATTCGAGTTGCAGATCGCACACACCAACCGGACCCTGGCCCCCCGGGTCGAGACCCTGTTCATGGCCACCTCAGCGCACCACAGCTTTCTGAGCAGCTCGGTGGTGAAGGAGGTGGCTCGCTTCGGCGGGGATGTCGGCCACATGGTCCCGCCGGGAGTGGCGATCGACCTGGAGAGGCTCTTTAATCGACAGGCAGCGCCCGAATCCCCATATGGCTGAAGTCCGTTTCTCCGTTCTCGACCAGCTGGACCAGCTGGAGGACATCGTCCTCGAAGGCAGCAGGATCCCCTTCAGCGGTGGACGGCTGGTCAACGAGCAGGACGCCATCGAGATGATGGATTCGCTGAGGGAGGCCCTGCCGGGTCAGATTTCCCAGGCCGAGGACCTGATCCGCCAGCGGGAGGGCTTCATTGAGAAGGCCAGGCTGCAGGCCGAGGAGATCGTCACCCAGGCACGGCGCGAGCGGGAGCAGCTGATCAATGCCGCCGCCATCCGCCAGGAAGCTGAACGCCAGGTCACGGAACAACGGGAACTGGCCCGCCAGCAGTGTGAGCAGATGGTGCTTCAGGCGCGCCAGCAGGTGGCCCAGACCGAGCAGGAGCACCAGGCCCGGATGGCCCAGTTCGAGCAGCAGTTCGCCGGCCGCCGCCAGCAACTGGAGCAGGAAGCCCAGCAGCGCCGCCAGCAGCTGGAGCAGGAGGCGGCAGAACGCAACCGGCAACTGCTGGAGCAGCACGAACGCGGCCGGGCCCAGGCCCTGCAGGATCTTGAAGGCATCCGCCAGGAAGGTCTGCGTGTTCAGCGGGAAAGCCAGGCCGAAGCCGAGCGCCTCCACGCCGACGCCCTGCAGTTCCGCCAGCAGACCCAGCAGCAGTGCGATGCCCTGATCGCCCGCACTCGCCAGGAGTCGGGCACCATCCAGGAGGGCGCCAACCGTTACGCCGAGCAGGTGCTGGGGGAACTGGAGGTGCGCCTCAAGGAACTCAGCCAGGTGGTCCTGGGGGGTCGGCGTGAACTGGTACGGCTGCAGGGCCAGGAGACAGCCGCCGCTAGCCGCCCGCTCGAAGCTCCGATTCCCCTGGAGAACGCGGCAGTTGATCGGGCCCGCCGTGCCGCCGGCCGCCTCAAGCGTGCCGCCAGCCGGGGCCTGGCCAGCTGAGCCCAGGCCTGGACCTGGGGAACAGGGGGCTCAGAACGCCGGTTGGCAGGCCCCCACCGTCTGAACCTGTCGCAGCACGCGGCCGATGGTCGTGTTCGGTGCTCCCGCTCCGGCGGACACCGCACTCACGTAGCGGGGGCCATCCGTCGTCTGGAGCACGCCGCTGATGGAACGCACGCCGGTCAGGGTGCCGGTCTTGGCGAAGAGCTGTCCGTCCAGGCTGGTGCCCTTGTACAGGTTGCGCAGGGTGCCCCGCCGCCCGGCGATGGCCATGGAACTGAGGTAATCCCTGGAGTAGGGATGATGATCCATGCGCAGCAGCAGGGCCACCAGGAAACGGCTGGTGAGCCGGTTGGCGCGGTCAAGTCCACTGCCGTCGGCGATCCTCACCCCCTCCATCGGCAGGCCCTGGTCGTTCAGCCAGAGAAAGGTGCGACGACTGGCTTCGGCCAGGTCCCAGGTGCCAGCGGCCTGACGCAGCAACACTTCGGCAGTGAAATTGTGGCTTTCCGTGTTGGCCAGGCTGAGCAGGCCGTGCATGGAGGTGGAGGGCTCCTCATGCATCAGCACGGCATCGCTGGGGAGGGGTTGGCGGGCCGAGACCAGGGCCAGCTGCACCTGGGGTCCGCCGTTCTGGGCCATGGAGCGGCGCAGCAGGGTCTGCAACCGGGAGGCCGGATTGCTCACCGCATCGTCGATGGCGTTGCTGGTGATGGCGAGCCGGGTGATCGGCGCGCCGTACGCATAGGCCCGATCGCCCATGTGCCAGCCGCTGGGCCACCAGTTCTGGGGGGCTTCCTCCGCCAGCTCCAGCCGCACCGGGGTGCCGGCCGCCATGGCCAGCTGGGCAAAGCGTTGCAGCTGGGGCAGGGCCAGGTCGGGATCGCCCTGGCCGACCATGCGCAGGGTGCCGTCCTGCAGGCGCCACAGCTGGGTGGTGAGCCGGTAGTCGGGACCGAGCCGATCGAGGGCGAAGGCGGTGCTGATCAGCTTCTGGTTGGAGGCCGGCACCCTGGGCTGCCGCCCGTTGACATCGGCCAGAAGACGTCCGCTGCCATCGGCGACGCTGATGCTCCAGCGGGACTGTTCATCCCCCAGGGCCTGGGCGACCTGACGTTGCAGCAGCGGGCAGCTGACCTCCCCGGCCAGCCGGGGCATGCCCACCGGTGGCGGCGCCACCGGCAGGGCGGCCATCGGCAGGGAGCGCAGGCTCCGGGCTGAGGGCAGCGCCGGTGCCTCCTGGGCCCAGGCCGCCATGCCCAGGGGGCCGGTGCTCCCGGCCACCAAGAGCATCGCCACCACGCGCAGGGAGAGAGGGCGGCGATGGAAGCCAGTGGAGTGGCGGACGGGCGTGGTCATCTCAGGAGGCTCCCAGTTTCAGGTCCGTGACAGTGCCGTTGAAGCGGAAGTTGGTCCCCTCCAGTTCCACCGGGGTACCGATCTTGATCGTCTGGTTGCCGAACACAACCCCACCGGAGGTGCGACGCCCCTGGCCTTCGAGAACGAAACGGCCGTCAAAGGTGCTGAAGGTCTTCTGGTTGGGATCGGGGGCGCTCACCACTTTCCCGCCGGGGGTGAGGGTGGAGATGATCCGGTCGAAGGGAAGGATCTGCTTGACCACCACGCTGCCGTGGGGCTGGTTGCGGATCACGATCGCCACCTTGCCCTCGGTGCGGGCCTGTTGCAGCAGCTCCAGCGGTGCCGCCGCAGGGGCACCACGCACATCCACCATCACGGTGACGGGCTCGAGGGCGCCGGTGGCCTGGGCCACCGCACCGCTGAGACGGGGACTCCAGATCACACCCCCGATCGCCAACAGTGCCGCAGCGGCAGCGCCGAGGTCGACGAGGCTCCAGGAACGGGATCGGGGCGAATCGCTGGGCATGGGCACCTGAAAGCCAGCGCGAAGTGTACGCAGCCTTTCCGGGATGCACCAGCCGGGCCGGCCGCTCAGTTCTGCAGATCTTCGAGCATCTGGCCAAGGGCCCGCAGGTTGCTCCCCAGACCCGCCTCCTGGCGGCCGCTGAGGGCCAGGTCCTGCTGCTCGGCATCGGGTTTCTGCTCGAAGCTGGCTGCCAGCCGGTAGCCGTCGGGGTCGAGCCGGTAGAGCTCCCAGTCGCCCGGGTAGGCGCAGCGCAGGGCCCGGTCCGCCTGGGGAAGCAGGGCATAGGCGGACCGCCAGCCGGCCAGGAAGCCCTTGCGGCGCTGACGCGCCACGCTGCCAATCCCGATGGCCGCATCCTCCAGGGACGAATTGAGCAGCACAACGGCGCCGGCGTGGCCGCCACAGACCGCTTCCACCAGCTCGTACTCGGCCTGGCTGGCCCCCGCCAGCAGCAGCACACCCGTGGAGGGGACCTCCTGCTGCAGCCGGCGCTGGTCGGAGAAGCTGCCGAGGTGATCGGACAGGGCCGGAGCATCACGGCGGGCCAGGGCCGTGGCTCCGGCATCCGGGAACAGCAGGCGCAGGTCGGGCCGCTCGCCCACCAGTCTCTCCAGCAGGCGCAGCACCACCGGCAGCAGCCGCAACCCTTCAAAGCGGAACTCCACGGTCCAGCGACCATTGGATCCGGCCGCCAGGGCCGCCTGCAGGGCCTCGAAGGCCTCGGCTTCGGCGGTGCGCAGATCGGCGGGCAGCATCGGCGTAGGTCAGGGCTGTGCGGACCTTACCCAGGTGCTGAGGAGACGCTGCGGCAGGCCTCCTCCAGCGCCGCGGGCAGGCCGGCCAGATCGGCCGGGCTGAGCCAGGGTCCCAGGCTGAGGCGCAGGCCGCTGGCGGCCTCCTCGGGGCTGTAGCCCATGGCCAGCAGGACGGCACTGGCGCCCGAGGCTCCGCCACTGGTGCAGGCCGATCCGCTGCTGACGGCATAGCCCCGACGGGCCAACTCCCGCACCAGCCGGCGTCCGGACAGCGATCGGCCGTCCGGATCCGCCACCAGCAGGCTGATGTGATGGGGCAGGCGCCCGCAGGGATCGTGCGGAGCCGGCCCGCTGAGGCGCAGCCCTTCGAGCGGCACCAGCGTCTCCAGCAGTTGATCTCTCAGGGGGCCGATGGGATCCGCGCCGCCGTGGGCCGCCAGCCGCCCCCTGGCCAACGCCAGGGCCGCCGCGAACCCCGCCACCAGGGCCACGGGCTCGGTGCCGCCGCGGCGGCCCCCCTCCTGCGCGCCGCCGATCAAGGGCTCCAGCTGGAGCCCTTGCCGCACCAGCAGGGCGCCGACGCCGCGGGGACCCTGCAGCTTGTGGGCCGCGCAGCTGAGCAGATCAACAGGCAGCTGGCTGAAGTCAACGGGGTGGTGGCCCACCACCTGCACCGCGTCCACATGCAGCAGCACGCCGGCCTGGCGGCAGAGCCGGCCGATGCTGGCGATCGGTTGCAGGGTTCCCACTTCGCTCTGTCCCCAGAGGATCGACACCAGTCGGGTCGGCGGCACCAACAACTCCTGGAGGGCCTCCAGGTCCACCACACCACGGCGATCCACCGGCAGTAGCTGGCTCCGCCAACCTCTCCTTCCCATGGCGGCGGCGGCCGCGTAGCTGGCGGGATGCTCCACCGCCGAGAGCAACACCCGCCCGGGCTCCAGGGTGTTGGCGCAGCCGATCAGGGCGGTGTGAATCGCTTCGCTCCCCCCCGACAGGAGCACCAGCTCCTGTCGGCCGCAGCCCAGCTGTTGCGCGATGGCCTGACGGTCCCGCTCCAGGCGGTCCGCCGCCGCCAGGCCGAAGCCATGCAGGCTGGAGGGGTTGGCCCAGGCCTGCCGATGGGCCTGGGCCATGGCCTCGAGCACCTCCGGCGCCGGGGGGCTGGTGGCGCAGGCATCGAGGTAGACCTCAGGGGTGGGCGGATTCATCGCGGCAGAGGCGGCCCCGGGTGCGGGATTCCAGGGACTCGCCAGCCAGAGCCACCAGATCATCGAGGGAGCGACCCTCCAGCAGGGCCGTGACCCGGGCGCGGGCGTCGGCACTGGCACAGGCCTCAGGGCGGAGGCAGCCGTTGACGCACAACGTCGCGCAATCCAGGCCGGACTGGGCCGCGGAAGGCTCGGTTTCGACAGGGGCCGGTGGAGTCACCTCCAAGGCAACAGGGGCTTCAGCGACATCCTCGAGCAGGGAGGGGGCCACCACCCCGTCGAACACCGCCTCGGCCGGGCCGGTCATGAACACGTGGCCGCTGGCCTCGTCCCAGTGGATCTCCAAGGGGCCGCCGGGCAGATCGAGCCGGGCCTGGCGATCGGCCAGACCCAGCAAATGGCAGGCCACCAGGGTGGCGCAGGCGCCGGTGCCACAGGCCAGGGTGGGCCCGGCACCCCGCTCCCACACCCGCATCACCAGGTGGTCGGGGGCGATCACCTCAACGAAATGGACGTTGGTGCGGGCCGGAAAGGCCTCGTGCACCTCCAGGGCGGCACCCAGGCTCTCCAGATCGATCGCCGCCACGTCATCCACCGGCACCACGGCGTGGGGATTGCCCATGCCGGCGGCCGCCACGGCCAGGGGCTGGCCCAGCACCTCCAGCAGGCCCACCGGCAGCCCCTCCTCCCCGACATCAAGGGCCGTGGGAATGGTCTCCGGAGTCAGGAACGGGGCGCCCATGTCGACACGGATGCGGCCGTCTTCGGCCAGGGCCGGCACGATGCGACCGGCCAGGGTCTCGACCTGCCAGCGCCGGGGGGCGACGTCGCCGTCACTGTCGGCCAGGAAACGGGCCAGACAGCGGATGCCGTTGCCGCACATCTCCGGCTCGGTGCCATCGGCATTGAAGATTCGCATCCGCAGTTCACCTCCCTCCTGCGGCGGCAGCGCCAGGATCACCCCATCAGCGCCGACCCCGAAGCGACGGTCGCAGAGCCGCCGCACCCGCTCGGGGGTCAGTCCGAACGCGTCCTCAGGGTCCCCTAAGCTTCTGCCGTCAAGCAGCAAGAAGTCATTCCCTAGACCCTGGTATTTGCTGAATTGGAGCACGTGTCGCACTGTTCCGTAAGTCCTGGATGTTGATGTCGATCCTATGCAGAGTTTCTTTGAGCGACGGGGCCCCAGGCTCGACACGACGCTGCCCAGCGTGCGCCACGTTCAGGAGCTGATCCGCATCCGCACCCCGGTGAATGTCGTCCTGTTGTGCGGTCAGGAATGTGCTGGTGTGATCCGCTGGCAGGACAGCCATTTTCTGGCCATGAGCACCGAACCCGGCACCCCGTTGCTGCTGATCAGCCTGGCGGCCATCGCGTCGTTGCGCGCCCTCAGCTGAGCCGCCCATGGGCTGTGACACGATCACATCCACCCCATAGGGCCCGTGACAGAACCCTCCCGCTACCGTCCCGAGACGATCGAGCAGCGCTGGCAGCTGCAGTGGGAGCAGCTCGGGCTGCACGCCACTCCTGAGCTGAGCGGCGACAGCGGCGAGGCCTATTACGCCCTGTCGATGTTCCCCTACCCGTCGGGGAGCCTGCACATGGGCCACGTGCGCAATTACGTGATCACCGACGTGATCGCCCGGGCGGCCCGGTTGCGGGGTCGGCAGGTGCTCCACCCCATGGGCTGGGACGCCTTCGGTCTGCCGGCGGAGAACGCCGCCATCGAGCGGGGTGTCGACCCGGGGGACTGGACCGACCGGAACATCGCCCAGATGCGCGAGCAGCTCAAGCGCCTCGGTCTGTCGATCGACTGGGACAGGGAAGTGGCCACCTGCCACGCCGACTACTACCGCTGGACCCAGTGGCTGTTCCTCCAGTTCCTTGATGCCGGCCTGGCCTATCGCAAGGAGGCGACGGTCAACTGGGACCCGATCGACCAGACGGTGCTGGCCAACGAGCAGGTGGATGCCGAAGGGCGCTCCTGGCGCTCCGGCGCCCAGGTGGAGAAGCGCCGGCTGCGCCAGTGGTTCCTGAAGATCACTGCCTACGCCGATGCCCTGCTCGATGATCTCCCCTCCCTGGAGGGCTGGCCGGAGCGGGTGCGCACCATGCAGGCCAACTGGATCGGCCGTTCGCTTGGGGCCGAGCTGACCTTCACCACGGAGAGCGGTGCCGCCATCACCGTCTTCACCACCAGGCCCGACACGATCTACGGAGCCTCCTACGTGGTGCTGGCGCCGGACCATCCCCTGGTGGCCACGCTGACCACGGATGACTGCCGCCTTGCCGTGACCGCGTTCTGCGATCTGGTCAGCCGCCAGAGCGAGCAGGAGCGGACAGCCGAGGACCGGCCCAAGCGGGGCGTGCCGATCGGCGCCTGGGTGCGCAACCCCGCCAGCGGCGAAAGGATTCCCGTCTGGATCGCCGACTACGTCCTGGCCGACTACGGCACCGGTGCCGTGATGGGCGTTCCGGCCCACGACCAGCGCGACTTCACCTTTGCCCGCCAGTACGAGCTGCCGGTGCTGCGGGTGGTGATTCCTGAAGGCTCCGACCCCCACGCCTACGAGGGCCAGGCCTGGACCGAAGCCGGTGTGCTGATCGAGTCCGGTTCCTTCGACGGGCTGACCACCGCCGAAGCCAAGTCGGCCATCGTCGCCTCGGCCGAGGAGCAGGGCTGGGGCCAGGGACGGGTCCAGTACCGCCTGCGCGATTGGCTGATCTCGCGCCAGCGCTACTGGGGCTGCCCCATTCCCGTGATCCACTGCGAGAGCTGCGGTGTGGTGCCGGTCCCCGAGGAGCAGCTGCCGGTGGAACTGCCCCGGGACATTCCCCTGAGCGGCAAGGGGGGGACCCCCCTGGCCAAGTTGGAGTCGTGGGTGAACGTGCCCTGCCCCACCTGCGGCGCGCCCGCCCGGCGGGAGACCGACACGATGGACACCTTCATGTGTTCCTCCTGGTACTACCTGCGCTACAGCGATCCCCACAACCGGACGCGACCCTTCGGGCGCGACGCCGTCGACCGCTGGTTGCCCGTCGACCAGTACGTGGGCGGCATCGAGCACGCCATCCTGCACCTGCTCTATTCCCGCTTCTTCACAAAGGTGCTGCGGGACCGGGGCCTGCTGGGCTTCTCCGAGCCCTTCGCCCGCCTGCTCACCCAGGGCATGGTGCAGGGCATCACCTACCGCAACGCCCACACCGGGCAGTACGTGGCGCCGGCCCAGGTGGCCGACCCCAGCGACCCCCGCGATCCGATCAGCGGCGAGGTGCTGGAGGTGTTCTACGAAAAGATGTCCAAGTCAAAGCACAACGGCGTCGATCCGGCGGTGGTGATCGACCGCTACGGCGCCGACACGGCCCGCATGTTCATCCTGTTCAAGGCGCCTCCGGAGAAGGATCTGGAGTGGGATGACGCCGATGTGGAAGGCCAGTACCGCTTCCTGCAGCGCCTCTGGCGCCTGGTGGACGGGGCCCACGGCCGGGGCCTGCGCCTGGCTGGGCCTGGGCTGCCGTCGACGCAGGAGCTCGATCCCGCCAGCTTCAGCGACGGCGAGCGGCAGCTGCGGCGGGCCGTGCACACGGCCATCGCCGCCATCAGTGAAGACCTGGAGGGGGAGCTCCAACTCAACACCGCCGTCTCGGAGCTGATGAAGCTCAGCAATGCCCTGGCCGCCCACCTGGAGGGGGCCAGCCCGGCGGTGAGCTCCGAAGCCCTCGCCACCCTGCTGATCCTGCTGGCCCCCTTCGCGCCGCACCTGGCCGAGGAGCTCTGGCAGAAGCTCCATGGCCACGGGGATGGAGATGGGGCGAGCGTGGCGGCGGCGGCGAGTGTCCATCGCCAGCGCTGGCCCGCCGTGGATCCGGCCGCCCTGGTGCGCGACACGATCCCACTGGTGATCCAGGTGAAGGGCAAGATGCGCGGCAGCCTGGAGGTTCCCGCCGACGCCGATGCGGCCACCCTGGAGCGCCTGGCCCTGGAGAGCGAGGTGGCCCAGCGCTGGCTGGAGGGCCAGCCCCCCCGGCGGGTGATCGTGGTGCCCGGCAAGCTCGTCAACCTGGTGCCCTGAGGGCGGCCGCGTGGTGGCGCAGGTGGTCGTCGATGAAGCTGGCGATGAAGACGTCGCTGTGGTCGTCACCCTCCTGGTATCGCAGCTGCAGCGGGTGCCCAGCCGCCTTGGCCGCCGGTCCCGCTCCGCCGCTGAGGCGAGCAGAAGCGTGAGGTCCCAAGCGGCCCAGGCCCCTTGATCCGCTCCCAGGTAAGCCCCGAAGGCCTTCTGGCCCCCTCGGTGGCCTCCAGCGGCTGACCGGCGGCCCCTCAGGTGTGCTGGAAGATCAGCCCGTCGGGCTTCCCCCAGTCGCCTTTCGCCCCATAGCCCCGATCGTTGGCGCAGAGGTGACGCAGCAGCCAGAACACCGGCTCCACCGCCTCCAGCTCCAGTTCCGCCTGGATCGCGGCCAAGGTGCGGGGTCGGCCATCGGCGAGCAGCCCCTCGACCCGGCCCTGCACGGACAGAATCCCGGCGGCCGCCAGCTTGCCGGCTTCCACCCCCGGCTGGTGGTAGGCGTTGACGTTGACCAGTTCTCCGTAGAGCCCCACCGCCCGCTCGAACAGGCCGATCAGGGCCCCGAGACCCCGTTCATCGAAGCGACCCAGGGTGATGGTGATGCTCTGGCGGTCCTGCTCGGCCAGCGCCGCCCGGGTGCCCTGCAGGAAGCCTTCAAGGAAATCGGCAGGGCATTCGCCATCGATCGTTGGGATCTCCGCCGGGTCCTCCAGCACCTCGATGAAGGTCACGAAGAAGTTGTCGAGTCCATCGCGCAGTTGCTGCACGTAGGCGTGCTGATCGGTGGAACCCTTGTTGCCGTAGACGGCGAGGCCCTGGTGCACCACCTCACCGTCCCGGTCGAGCCGCTTGCCCAGGGACTCCATCACCAATTGCTGCAGGTAACGGCTGAACACCTCCAGCCGGTCGCGGTAGGGCAGCACCACCATGTCGCGGCGACCGCGGCCGCCACCGGCCACATGCCAGGAGGCCGCCAGCAGGGCCGCCGGATTGGCGCGCAGGTCGGTGACGCGCGTCAGCCGGTCCATCGCGGCGGCCCCCTCCAGGAAGCCACGCAGGTCGGCGCCGATCAGGGCGGCGGGCAGCAGGCCGACGGCACTGGTGATGCTGGTGCGTCCCCCCACCCAATCGAACATGTCGAAGCGCCGCAGCCAGCCGGCGGCCTTGGCCTCCTGATCCAGGTGGCTGCCGGCCATGGTGATGGCTACGGCCTGGGCGCTCCAGTCGCCACCGGCCGCCACCACCCGGGCCCTGGCCTGCACCATGCCGAGGTGGGGTTCGGGGGTGCCCCCCGACTTGCTGACCACAATCACCAGGGTGCTGGTGAGCCGTTCGCCCAGGGCGGCCAGGGTGCGGGCCATGCCGTCGGGGTCGACGTTGTCGAAGAAATGGAAGGGCAGGCCCCTGCCATGGCGCTGCAGAGCCCTGAGCATCAGCAGGGGGCCCAGGCCGGAGCCGCCGATGCCGATCCAGAGGACATCGGTGAAGGGCCCACCGCCAGGCGCCGTGACCGTGCCCGTCAGCACATCCTTGCCGAAGGCGTCGAGGCGATCCACCTCGGCGGCGATGGCGGCTGCCACCGCTGGATCGGGGGCCAGCTCCGGGGCCCGCAACCAGTAATGCCCCACCTGGCGCCCCTCGTCGGCGTTGGCCATGGCACCGGCCTCCAGGGCCTCCATGGCGTCGAAAGCGCGGGCGAAGGGAGCCTCAAAGGCCTCCAGATCCCCCTCCTCGAGGGCCATGCGGCTGACGTCGAGCCAGAGGGAGAGGTCGGGATCGTGCCAGAGCAACTGGCGGAAGCGCTCCCAGAGGGCGACGGAATCGTGGCCGTTCAACGGCGGCAGCGGGGACATGGCTCCTGGGACGCCGTGACGGGCCCCTGAACCGTATCCATCCGCCTCCACGTTCGGCAAGCGGATCCGCAGATGCGGGTCTTCTGCCACAGAGTCCAGCGGCGAGAGCGCCCCTGATGCAGGGACAAACCGGATGGGTTCGTTACAATTGTTCTAAAGACAAGTTTTTTTGCTTGCTGTCCCGCCCCGCAGGAACTAATCCGCCTCGCTCAGCGCCCCTGCGCCGGCGGCTTCTGCTCGTCCTGCAGGGGGCTTCACTGCTGGGGACGATCGGGCTGTGTCTGGCCCCCTTGCTCCACCAGCCCCAGCCCCGGGGCCACACGGCTGTGCTGCTCACGGATGGGGAACGCGGTGTGGACGCCTTTCCCCTGATCAGCCCCTCCACCAGCGAAGGCCTCCGGCCGGACCCGATCGACTTCAGTCCAGAGGAACTGAGGGAGCTCAACCGCCGCTTCGGTGTCCACGGCCCCCAACCCCGTCTGGCCCAGCTCTTCACCGAGGGCATCGACCAGCTCCTGCCCCTCCGCACCCATACCCTTGGTCGGCTCGAGGAGCTCCGGCCGGTGATCCTCAGCGAAAGCCACCGGCACCACATCAACCCGATGCTGGTGACCGCCGTTCTCTTCGACGAACTGCAGCACGCCAAGCCCGGCGAGGACCATCCCCTGGCGGCCCGCAGCGGCCTGTTCAGCACCCACGGCCCCGCCCAGCTCAGCCTCGGCGAACTGGTCAAGCAGGGCCTCCTGCCGGCGAATGCCACCCAGGAGCAGATCGAGGAGGCGCGCATGGAGCTGCTCGATCCCGACCGCAACGTGCGGCTGCTGGTGGGCAAGTTCGTGAGGCTGAAGCACGCCCTGGGTCTGTCCGACCGGTCCCTGCTGATGGCCAGCACGTCCCCCGCGGACGCCAAGGCGATGGCCACGCTGGCCTACCTGCACAACGGCAAACTCGATTACCCCGCCCGGGTCCTCCGCTACATGCAGGACCCCGAACTGCACGCCCTGATCTACGGAAGCCGCAAGCCGATCACCAGCCCGCTGATCTGACCTGGCGCTCGGGAGCGCCCGACACCCAAGCCATCAGCAGAGAACCCCGATCGCGGCCAGGCGCACCTGCAGCTCGCGCCAGTCGAAACTGCGGGGATCCATGCGTTCCCCGCCCAGATCCACGTGCTGGTGGGTGGTGATGTTGTTGGCCGGAATGCTGAAACGACGCATCCAGCGGCCGAGAACGATCGCCAGGGCGTCGTACTGGGCGGGGGTGTAGCCGCTGTGGGCGGGGTCCTGGTCCTCCCCGTCGATGGGGGTCTCGAGGCTCAGGTGCAGGGAGAAGTTGTTGATCGACCCTCCCACCTCCGGATTGGTCACCACCCAACGGCCGTTGAAGGCGGAATTGCCGGACCCGAAGGCCCGCTTGGAAGGATCGAGCACCTCCACCACCCGGCCGTCCAGACCGATGAGGGTGTGGTAACTCACCTGGTCCTCGTCGCGGGGGTGGGGCGTCATGAACGTGTTGATCGCCGAGTTGATGCCGTAAACGGTCTCGTGCAGCACGACGACCTGGGGGGTGGGATCCAGCGGCTGGCCGAAGACATCCTGACGAAAGCGCTCGCCGTAGTTGCTCGGGTCGATGCGCAGCCGGATGATCTCGTAACGGAGGCGTTCGGCCAGGGCGAGCAGGCGGCCCCGCAGCAGGGGATCCGCCTGGCAGGCTCCCCCCAGGGGGGCGCGCCAGGCCGCATGGGGCGGCGGCAGGGCCTTCCCCGGTGCGGACGGCTGCCGCTGGCCGCCGGCGCCCGGGGACTGGCGCACCTCCTCCAGCAGATCGAGCAGGGAGGCGCGACCCCCGGCATTGCCCGGGGCGCCGAACAGGTCGCGGCCCAGCCAGGTGAGTCCGCCGATGCTCAGCACACCGGCGCCGGCCAGCGCCAGTACCAGGGGTCGCAGGGAGGCACTCATGGCTGCAACGACAGCCAGCGCCGTCGGTTCAGCCCCGTCTGGTCACTCACCAGCAAGGGATCGATCACCAGCTGCCAGCTGGCCACTGCAGGGGGCTCGGGCAGCAGAACGGTGCTGCGCACCCGGCCGTCACGGCAATAGAGCAACTCCCGCTCTGCCGGGGTCCTGGTGGGGCCGATGGCCAGGCTGAGGTCGTCCGGCCGCCGCAGCCGCAGACCATCGAGGGCCAGCAATTCATCGCCGGGCTGCAGGCAAGCCCGTTCGGCCGGGCCGTCCCTGTGCACCCGCTTCAGCTGCATCGGCCGGTCCGCGGCGTCCTCCAGCAGCCAACCGAGGAAGGGCTCGGTCGCCGGCTTCGGCACCAGGGCCAGGCCCACGTCTGCGAGATAGCCGCTGAGGTCCGGGTCTTCGGTGCTCTCCAGCCAATGGGGCAGGAGCTCGGCCAGGTCGGCGGCCTGGTCGGCGAAGGCCGCCACCAGGTCGTCGTTGTGGTACCCCCGGCCCCAGGTCCCATGGCTGCGCCAGAGCGCCCGCAGCACCACAGTCAGGCACGACCCCTGTCGCCGCAGATGCAGGTCGAGCATCAGGGCCACCACGGCCCCCTGGAGGTAGTAGCTGATCTGGCTGTCGGCGGAGGAGGCGTCCTGCCGGTAGAGCTTCACCCAGGCTTCCTCGGCGCTCTGCCGCAAGCCCTGCACCCGGCGCCCGGGGGTGAGCAGGTAGCGGCTGAGGTCGGCCCCCAGGTCCTCCAGCAGGTCGGCTTCCGTGCCGATGCCGGCCGTCAGGGGCAGCAGCAGGTCGAGGTAGGAGGTGACGCCTTCGGCAAACCACAGACCGGGCACGATCGTGGCCCGGTCGTAGTCGATCGGGGTGAGCTCGGCGGGCCTGAGGCGGCGCACATTCCACTGGTGCAGATATTCATGGGCCACCAGTTGCAGCAGCTTGCGGCGACCCCCTGAGGCGGCCAGGGCCCGGCGTCCGAACTGCAGCACACAGCCGTGGTCGTGCTCGAGCCCTCCATAGGCCTCGCCCTGCTGATGCAGCACGAACAGATAGTCGTCGCTGGCGGGGGCCGGCTCGTCCATCAGGCGGCAGCAGGCCAGGGCGACCCGCTCCACATCGGCGAGCCAGAGGGGATCGAGGGCGGGCAGGTCGGCGCCCCAGGTGACCCAGCGGTGCGGGACTCCGGCAACGCTGAAGCGGTGACACGGGTGGGGACCGGCCTCGACGGGACTGTCGATCAGCCGGTCGAAGTCGGCGGCGATCCAGGCGTTCTCGCCAACGCTGGGGAGGGGAACGAAGGCCTGCCATCCCTCGGGCAACGCCAGCTCGAGCCGATGGGGCTGCCAGCGCTCGCCGCTCAGCTGCAGGACCACGCCGGCCAGGGCCAGAAAGCCGTGGTCGGCACTGAGGTGGCAAGTGCGCACGCTCAGCTCCGTGGCCTGGAGGCGGTAGCGAATCACCAGTGGCGCCAGGTTGGTGAGCTCCAGACGCCAGCAGGCCTCGCTCGCCCGCTCGCTGGTCACGGGGATCCCCCCCTGGTGCACCTCCAGGGCCTCCAGATGGCGGACATAGTCGCGGATCAGGTAGGAGCCCGGCGTCCAGGCGGGCAGGCGCAGTTCCGGCTGCAGGTAACGCGGCCTGACATGGAGCGTCACCCCGACCAGGTGGCGGTGGGGTTCACGCAGATCGAGCTGAACGGTCGGCCCGGCGGCCGGATCACGAAGGGGTGGATCGTCAGACACGGAGCTCAATCGACGCCGTGGGGAGGGCCAGGCTGGCGTCCTGGAGGGCCGCTCTGGCGGCATAGGCCCGGGTGATCCGGCCCAGCAGCCGTTGCAGGCCGGTGTTGCGGCTCAGGCGCTGAAGATCGCCCACCACGGCCAGCGATCCATCCGACTGCCGAACCCATCCCAGGCCCTCTCCATCCTTCAGCTGCAACTGCAGTGTCACCGCCCGGCGTTCGCCGCCGAAGCCGACGAGTTCACCACCACGGCACCAGGGGAGGTTGAGAGAGGAGAGGGTGTCCGCCAGGACATCGGCATCCCGCAGCACGGTGGGCAGGATGGAGAGATGGGACATGGACGCAATGCCCGATTCCGCTGACCATAGCGATCCCGGCGGGACTCTCCAGTGGCCATTGCCACAGCCGCTTCAGGCCAGGGGGGCCCCACTGCGACTGGCGGTGATGGCCTCCGGTGAAGGAAGCAACTTCGAAGCCCTGGTGGCGGCCTGTGCGGAGGGGCACCTGCAGGGCCAGGTGGTCGTTCTGGCGGTGAACCGCGAGGGCTGCGGCGCCCAACGCCGGGCCGAACGGCTCGGCATCCCCTGCCAGGTGATCGACCACCGCCTCCAGCCGTCGCGGCAGGCCCTGGACGAAGCCCTGATCGCCCTGTTCCGGGGGCACCGGGTCGATCTGGTGGTGATGGCGGGCTGGATGCGGATCGTCACCCCCGTGCTGATCGACGCCTTCCCGGATCGACTGGTGAACATCCACCCCTCCCTGCTGCCCAGCTTCCGCGGCGCCGACGGGGTGGGGGAGGCCCTGGCCGCCGGGGTCACCCTGGCGGGCTGCACGGCCCACCTGGTCAGTGCCGAAGTGGATGCGGGCACGATCCTGGTGCAGGCGGCCGTGCCGGTGCTGGCGGGGGACGACCACCAGCGGCTCCACGCCCGCATCCAGCAGCAGGAGCACCGGATCCTGCCGCTGGCCGTCACCCTGGCCGCCCTGCGGCTGGATCAGGGATAGAACGGCAGCAACGGCAGCCCGGTTCCCGCGTCGAGGCCGCTGAGCAGGTTGAGGCACTGCACCCCCTGGCCGGCCTGGCCCTTGACCAAGTTGTCGATGGCGCTCATCACGATCAGCTGGCCGGTGCGGGGGTCGACCTGCACCGACAGCAGGCAGCGGTTGGTGTTGCGCACCCACTTGGTGGAGGGGTAGGTCCCCACCGGCAGCACCTGCACAGTGGGGCTGTGGCGATAGGACGCCTCGAGCAGGGTCGTGCAGTCCTCGGCCGTCAGTCCGGGGTCCCGCAGCCGCCCGTAGACCGTGGCCAGCAGGCCGCGCACCATCGGCATCAGGTGGGGGGTGAACTGCAGCTGGATCGGTTGGCCTGCCGCCTGGGCCGCCAACTGTTCGATCTCGCTGGTGTGCCGGTGGCCAACCACCCCGTAGGGAGCAACCGCCTCGGCGGCCTCGGCCAGCAGCAGGTTTTCCTTGGCGGCCCGGCCACCGCCGGAGGTGCCCGTCTTGGCATCGATGACGATGCCACCCGTCTCGATCAGACCCTGCTCAAGGAACGGCAGCAGGGCCAGCAGGCTGGCCGTGGGGAAGCAGCCGGGGGCCGCCACCAGGCGGGCCTTGCGGATGCGCGCTTCAGCCACCTCCACCAGTCCGTAGACCGCCTCCTGGCAAAGGTCGCCGTCCTGGCGGGACGCCTGGCGGGCTTCGGCGGCATACACCTCCTGCCACTGGTCCAGGGAGCGGTAGCGGTAATCAGCCGAGAGATCCACCACCTTCACGCCCCGCTGCAGCAGATCCGGCACCAGACCGGCCGCCAGGCCATTCGGCAGGCTCAGCACAGCCAGATCGGCGGCGGCGGCGATGGCGTCCGGGTCCGGCGAGCGCACCACCAGGTCGTCCTCCAGGGGCAGGAAGGGCACCAGTTCGCTCCAGCGCTTGCCCGTGCTGCGCTCCCCGCCCAGAAAGCTCACCGTGAGATGGGGGTGGCCCTGCAGCAGCCGGAGGGTCTGCAGTCCCCCGTAGCCGCTGGCACCGATCACCGCAACGCGCTGTCCAGCCATGCGGAACGCAGAAGAACGCTGGATCGTACCGGCAGCCTATAAATAAGGTTCGATCCCTTCAGGGTTCGGCCACGTCCATCGCCTCGTCCATCGCCCATGGGGGCGCAGGTCTTCCTTTTCCTTTCCGTCCCTTGACCGTCCTGTCCGGCCCCCGTCAGTCCACGGGCCTTCACTTCGATGCCATCGCCGATGCCCTGGCGGCGATCCGCAACGGTGAATCGATCGTGGTGGTCGATGACGAGAACCGTGAGAACGAAGGTGATCTGATCTGTGCGGCCCAGTTCGCCACACCCCAACAGATCAATTTCATGGCCACCGATGCCAGGGGGCTGATCTGCCTGGCCATGGAAGGGGAGCGACTCGATGCCCTGGATCTGCCCCTGATGGTGGATCGCAACACCGACAGCAACCAGACCGCCTTCACGGTGAGCGTGGATGCGGGGCCGGAGCGGGGGGTGAGCACGGGCATCTCGGCGGAGGACCGGGCCCGCACGATCCAGGTGGCGATCCACCCGGACTCGCGCCCCGCCGACCTGCGCCGCCCCGGCCACATCTTCCCCCTGCGGGCCCGCCAGGGCGGGGTGCTGCAACGGGCCGGCCACACCGAGGCGGCCGTCGACCTGGCCCGACTGGCCGGGCTCTATCCCGCTGGCGTGATCTGCGAGATCCAGAACGCCGATGGCTCCATGGCCCGCCTGGCCCAGCTGGCCGACTACGCCCGCCACCACGGCCTGCGGCTGATCAGCATCGCCGACCTGATCCGCTACCGCCTCGACACCGAGCGCTTCGTGGCCCGCCAGGCGGAGGCCACCATGCCCAGCAGCTTCGGCCAGTTCCGGGCCATTGGCTACCGCAACGAGCTCGACGGCAGCGAGCATGTGGCGATCGTCAAGGGATACCCGGAGCACGGCAACGGCCCGGCGCTGGTGCGGGTGCACTCCGAGTGCCTCACGGGGGACGCCTTCGGCTCCCTCCGCTGCGACTGCCGCCCCCAGCTGGAGGCGGCCCTGCGCATGATCGAGTCGGCCGGAGAGGGGGTGGTGGTCTACCTGCGCCAGGAAGGGCGCGGCATCGGCCTGGTCAACAAGCTCAAGGCCTACAGCCTCCAGGACGGCGGTCTGGACACGGTGGAAGCCAACGAACGGCTGGGCTTCGCCGCCGATCTGCGCAACTACGGCGTCGGGGCCCAGATCCTCAGCGACCTGGGCGTGCGGCGGCTGCGCCTGATCACCAACAACCCCCGCAAGATCGCCGGGCTGGGTGGCTACGGACTCGAGGTGGTGGATCGGGTGCCCCTGGTGATGGATCCGGGTATCCACAACGCCGCCTACCTGCGGGTGAAGCGCACCAAGCTGGGCCACCTGATGGAGGCGGAATCCCATGGCCTCACGGCGGTGCTGGGCTGGCACGGCCCCCACGATCCCCTGCTGGGGGCGAGCCGACTGGAGGTGCTGCGGGACTGGGCCCGGCGCAAGGGGCTGCTGCTGGAGCGCGAGGAGGATCCCCGCCTGCTTGCCCTGCTCGACGGCCCCGGGCTGTCCTTGCTGCTGGCGGCCCACCAGTCCCGCCAGCTCACCGCCGCCGACCTGGCCGGTCCGCTGATGGAGATGGCCCGTTGGCAGGGCACCTCCGGGGTGAAGCTGCTGCTAGCGCCGGATGCCCGGCGCAAGGGCCATCCGAGCATCGACCTAGAGCCGGAGCGGAGGTCGCTGGCCGATCTTGTTCCCCCGGGCAGTGGCGTCTCCACCGTGCCTGGACGGGCCGAGGGCGTTGATTCCGACGCGAGCACGAGCACCGGAACCACCCTGACCTGCCCGCTCCTCAACCTGACCCCCGGAGCCTTCATCGTCTGGGCCTGAGCAGGCGCTTGTCGGGTCCAACGGTGCACACCCCAAACTTTCCCTCCATGGCCAAGGCGCAGGGGCCTGCTGGAGTGCGGGACTCCCGGCAGAGCAGATGGGGGCGACGGCATCCTGGAGGCGGGCCAAGTAGAGCCAGCTGAGCCAGTCGCCAGCGCAGAGCTCCAGCCAGGAGCTGAGCTGCTCCGCCCAGGCATGACCAGCTGCTCCAAAGGGATGCAGCAGCAATGGCTCATCGCCAGGGCCCACTGATGCGACCGCTTGGAGTCGTGGCTCCCATTCAGGTTTCAGGCGCCGCACTTACCGGGCGGCATACCCGTGTTGGTGTACAAGGCCAGCGCTGGCGTAGTGCTGGCAGAGTGCCAGCCAGGCGTTGGGGTCAAGGAAGCCCGCTCACGCTGACATTGCTACCCACCAGCAGCTGATCGAAGCCGAGGTTCCAGACGTTGTAGGTACCCAAAAGCCCTGCAGTGGTTCCATCGAAGCTGATGGTGCCGGCAAGGGTCCAGGTGCCATTGGTGACAGTAAGACTGTCGCCGGCATCGCCGCTGATCACCAGTTGCCGGCGCCGCTCGGTGGCCGGCAGGGCATAGGTGCCGCCGCTGCGGCCGAAGCCGGCGGCGGTGCTGGCGTTGAGCCAGTTGAAGCCGGTGATGTCGTCGACGTCGCGTTTGGCGAGCGAAAGGCTGTTGTTGCCGCTGCCGGTGAGATCAAAGATCTCGATCGAGCTGAGGCGTGAGGAGTTGTTGGTGTTGACGGCCGATTGGTTGGCGACGCTGGCGAGGTTGAAGGAGAGGCCAGCCCCATCGAAGGCGATGGTGTCAAAGCCGGTGCCGCCATCGACGCGGGCGAGCTGGGTGGTATTGCCGCCGCTGCCGAAGGGACTGGCGAGGGGGGTGAGGTTGGAGGAATTGAGCACAAAGCGATCGTTGCCGGCGCCGCCGTAGAGCACATCGGCACCGCCGCCACCGATCAGGGTGTCGTTGCCGCCATTGCCGACAAAGGTCTCAGCGGCGGCGGTGCCCGTGAAGGTGTCGTTGCCGGTGCTGCCGAGCTGGTCCACGGCGGTCTGGGCGAAGGCGCCGGTGGTGGAGCCGAAAATCACGTAGCTACGGCCGGCGGCGCTGCCTGCGGCGGGATCGCTGAAGCGAGCTCCGACGAGCAGATCAGCGAGGCCATCGCCGTTCACATCGCCGGCAGCGGCGACGCTCCTGCCGCTGAAGTCGCCGACGCACTGGCCGTTAATCACGAAGCCGCCGCTGCCGGCGGCGACGGCGGAGAGATCGATGGTGGTGGTGTTGGTTTTGCCGAACACTACGTAGGAGCGACCGGCAAATTCACCGTCGCTCGGGCCACTGAACTGGGCCTCGCTGAGATGGGCGCCGATGATCAGATCAGCAAGGCCATCGCCATTGATGTCGCCGGCCGTGGCAACGCTGCTGCCGCTGTAATCGAACCCGCATTCGCCATTGATCACGAAGCCGCCGCTGCCAGCGGCGATGGCGGAGAGGTTGATGGAGCTTGTTGTGGTTTTGCCGAACAGCACATAGCTACGTCCTGCATTGGTGCCCGCCGAAGGATCGCTGGTTGGAGCGCCCACGATCAGGTCAGCCAGGCCATCGCCATTCACATCGCCGGCACTGGCGACGCTGTAGCCACTGCGATCGTTGGCAGCCTGGCCAATGATCACGAAGCCGCCGCTGCCGGCCGCGATGGCGGAGAGCTGAATGGCGCCACTGCTGGCTTTGCCAAAAACCACATAGCTGCGGCCGGCATCGTTGCTATCCGAGGGATTGCTATCGCGCGCGCCGACGATCAGATCGGCGCGGCCATCACCGTTCACATCGCCGGCACTGGCGACGCTGTAGCCACTGCGATGGTTGGCAGCCTGGCCATTGATCACGAAGCCACCGCTGCCAGCAGCGATGGCGGAGAGGTTGATGCCAGTGGTGTTGGTTTTGCCGAACACCACATAGCTGCGACCAGCTTGACCGCCAGCCGCTGGATCGCTGTCGGGAGCACCAACGATCAGATCAGTGAGGCCATCGCCGTTCACGTCGCCGGCACTGGCGACGCTGAAACCGCTGTAGTCATTGGCACACTGGCCATTGATCACGAAGCCGCCGCTGCCAGCAGCGACGGCGGAGAGCTCAACGGCGTTTGAGGAGGTTTTGCCAAACACCACATAGCTGCGGCCAGCTATGGCTTCCGCTGCTGAATCTTCGAAGCGTGCCCCCACGATTAGATCCGTAAGGCCATCACCGTTCACATCTCCAGCATTGGCAACGCTGCTGCCGCTGTAGTCGTCACCAGACGGGCCATTGATCACGAAGCCGCCGCTATCCGCCGCAATCGCAGACAGATTGATGGCGGTGGTGTTTGTTTTGCCGAATATCACATAACTGCGGCCCGCATCACCGCCAGATGCAGGGTTACTGCCAGGAGCACCTACAAGGAGGTCGGCGAGGCCATCGCCGTTCACATCGCCTGCACTGGCGACGCTAAAGCCGCTGTAGTCGCCGGCGCATTGCCCATTGATCACAAAGCCGCCGGAGCCGGCGGCGATGGCGGAGAGGTCGATGAAGGCATCGTCGTTGCTGATGGTGCCAATCACCGGTGCTGGGGTGCCGATGGTGTAAGAGGTGCTGGCGACGAGGGTGAGGGCGACGGTCTCATCGGCCTCGATCCTGCGATCGGCGCTGGGATCCACGGTGACGGTGGCGGTGGCCGATCCAGCCACGAAGGTGACGGTCTTGGTGGTGCCTGAGGTGCTGATGCCGGTGTAATCGGCCGGATCGCTGACGGCTGCCGCCAGCCTGGCGGTGCCAGCAACGCTGTACCTCACTGTGAGGGCACCGGTGGTGGCACCGGTGCGACTGAAGGTGAACAGCAGATTGGCGGCGCCGTCTTCTGTCACCGAATCTGGGGAAACGGCCAGGGTGATGGTGGGCGGCGGGGTGATGGTGGCGGTGATGGCGCTGTTGACAATCAGCTGTGAGAGACCGGTTGTGCTGTTGAAGACGTTGAAGGTGGAGCCGGCGAAGGCACCGGTGCCGTTGAGGGTGCCGGCGTTGATCCAGAGGCCGTTGGAGGCGGTGAAGGCGTCACCGGCGTTGCCGCTGATCAGCAGCTGATGGCGCCGCACGGTGGCAGGGAGGGTGAAGGAGCCACTGGCGAAGCCGAGGCCAGCGGCGGTGGCGTTGTTGAGCCAGCTGAAGCCGGCGAGATCCTGGATATCGCGCAGGGCCAGGGAGAGGGAATTGTTGCCGGAGCCGGTGAGATCGAAGGCCTCGATGGAGGAGAGGCGAGAGGCGTTGGTGGTGTTGGAGGCGGACTGATTGGCGACGAGGCCAAGGTTGAAGCCGAGTCCGCTGCCGGCCAGGGCGATGGTGTCGAAGCCGGTGCCGCCATCGACGCGGGCCAGCTGGGCGGTGTTGCCGCCCAAGCCGAAGCGGTTGCTGAGGGCGGTGAGGTTGGAGGCGTTGAGCACAAAGCGATCGTTGCCGGCGCCGCCGTGGAGCACATCGGCACCGCCGCCACCGATCAGGGTGTCGTTGCCGGCGCCGGCGGCGAAGGATTCGGCGGCGCTGGTGCCGGCGAGGGTGTCGCTGGCGGCGGTGCCGAGCTGATCAAAGAAGCTGCCGAGGAAGGCGCCGGAGGTGGCCCCGAAGATCACATAGGAGCGGCCCAGACCGCCGATGCTGCCGCGGGCGCCGACGATCAGATCGGCAAGGCCATCGCCGTTGAGATCACCGGCGGCAGCGACACTGAAGCCGTTGAGGTCGCTGCCGAATTCCGCGTTGATCACGAAGCCGCCGCTGCCGGTGGCAATGGCGGAGAGGTTGATGGCGTTGCCGGAGGTGTTGCCGAAGACCACAAAGGCACGGCCGTTGCCACCAAATCCTGTGCGGGGTGCACCCACGATCAGATCGCCAAGGCCATCGCCATTCACATCGCCCGCAGCGGCGACGCTGGTGCCGCTGCGGTCGTTTGCAGCGGCACCGTTGATCAGGAAGCCGCCGCTGCCGGCGGCGACGGCAGACAGATCGAGGGGTGCGGAGCTGGTCTTGCCGAAGACCACATAGGAGCGGCCGGCGTTCGTGCCAGCGGTGGGATCGCTTTCAGGAGCGCCGATGATCAGATCGGCGAGGCCATCGCCATTCACATCCCCGGCCGCCGCCACACTGCGGCCGGTTTCTTCGTTGGCGGTGGTGCCGTTGATCACGAAGCCGCCGCTGCCGGAAGCGACGGCGGAGAGGTTGATGGCAGTTCCGCTGGTCTTGCCGAACACCACGTAGCTGCGGCCGGCATTGTTGGCCGTGGTGAGGTTGGGATCGCCAACGGGTGCGGCGACGATCAGGTCGGCGCGGCCATCACCGTTCACATCGCCGGCGCTGGAGACGCGGAAGCCACTGTTGTCGTAGGCGGCCTGGCCATTGATGACGAAGCCGCCGACACCAGCTGAGATGGCCGAGAGGTTGATGGCGGTGGTGGAAGTCTTGCCGAAGACCACATAGGAGCGCCCGCCGTTGTTGTTGGGTTCTGGACCTGACGTGGTGGGGTCACTGTTGTAGGCGCCGATGATGAGATCGGTAAGACCATCGCCGTTCACATCGCCAGCATTGGCGACGCTGTAGCCGCTGAAGTCGTAGCCGGCCTGGCCGTTGATCACGAAGCCGCCGGTTCCTGCCGCAACAGCCGAAAGATTGATGGCGGCGGTGCCGGTTTTACCGAAGACCACGTAGGAGCGGCCGGCACTGGTGCCGGCGAGGGGATCGCTGGCGAAGGCACCCACCAGCAGATCGGCGAGGCCATCGCCGTTCACATCCCCAGCGGCGGCCACGCTGCGGCCGCTCTGGTCGTAGGCAGATTGGCCGTTGATCACAAAGCCGCCACTGCCGGCCGCAACGGCGGAGAGGTTGATGGGGGCGGTACCGGTTTTCCCGAAGACCACGTAGGAGCGGCCGGCATTGGTGCCGGCGGGGGGATCGCCGTACAGGGCGTTCACGATCAGATCCTCGAGGCCATCGCCGTTGACATCGCCGGCGCGGGACACGGAGCTGCCGCTGTTTTCGGTGGCCTGGCCGGTGATCACGAAGCCGCCAGTGCCGCCCGCGATGTCGGAGAGATCGATCGATCCCGGGGCGGCGGCCTCGATCAAGAGGGCGGAGCTGTCGACCTGGATCCAGCGCTGGTCGTTTTCGGAGGCGGTGGAAGCGGACGGGGTGAGGCCGCGGATCAGGGCGGAGAAGCGCTCGCCCTCATCGCCGGGGGAGTCTTGGCTGCCGTTGAAGCGGAGATCGAGGGCATGGCCGAGTTCCTCGAGCAGCACGGCCTCGATCTGGGGGGCGCTGGCGGTGGTGAGCCAGGAGCGGTTGAGAAAGATCGTTTCCGCCCCGTTGGGGCCGGCTGGGGCGTAGCCGCCGAGGGCGCCGGCCATGGTGGGCCCATCGAGCAGGGTCAGCTCCAGGCGCAGGGGGCTGCTGGTGAGGCTCTGGCGCAGGGCGGCGCTGCGCGCGGCGTCGGCCCCGTAGACCTCAAGCAGCAGGGCGTGGAAGCCGCTGCTGTTGCTGAACCACCGCTCCAGACGCTGGTGGGCCAGATCGAGGGCCTGGAATAGCCCAGCTGGGTCGCTGGGACCGGAGGCCAAGGCAAGCGTGACGGCCAAGAGATCGGGATATGGACAACAATTAGTGGATAATATCTCCCTTCTTCTGGTTGGGGATCCAGGCTTGGTTGAGCTAGATGTCCTTTCTTCTTGGAGATTGACTGGGGCTAGCGACTACCCTCCTGAAATCCGACCACGACCAGGGGCGAGGGTCCATCGAGCCAGGTGTCATTCCGGCTGTTCCTGCGTTCGCGGCCGTGGCGCTGCACTGCCTCACCGCCTCCACTGCCTCAGCGCCTCGTTGCCTGGATCACCAGCTGCAGGGGGCGGGCATCCCGCATCGCCCGCTCCGGATCGGCGCCCAGGGCGGTGGCGAACTGGCGGATCTGCTCCAGCACGGCAGCTTCCGCCGGATGGGGAAAGATCCGCGGCTGGCAGTTGAGAACGCGGAAACCGCAGTCTGCAAAAAGCGAGAGCATGGTGGTGGGCGTGAACCAGCGCAGGTGGGTGCGATCGAGCACGCCGCTCTCCTCGTACACGAACTGCCCCAAGCAGAGCCGCGCCTGCACGCTCCAGTGCTGGGCGTTGGGGATGCAGGCGCAGACGCTTCCCCCCGGCGGCAACAGGGTGTGCACCCGGCGCAGCACCTGCCAGGGATCGCGCAGGTGCTCGAGGCTGTCGCCGAAGATCCAGCAGTCGGCATGAAGGGCCTGGGGCGGCGGCTCCTGGGCCAGCATCTGCTCCACATCCCCCACCAGCACCTCCTGGCAGTGCTGACGGGCGGCTGCCGCGTAGGTGGGCTCGATTTCGATGCCGAGCCAGTGGGCGGCAGGGTGGCGGCCGCGGTACGCCCGCGCCAGGGCTCCGGTGCTGCAGCCCACCTCCACCAGCCGCTCCACAGCCGGCAGGATCGCCAGCAGATCGGGATTGGCCTGGTCGTGGGCGGGGGTCTGGGATGCCATCGCGCTTACGGCTCCTCCTCGATCGAAATCAAGCGGCGGATCTCATCGCTCACAAAGCCGATCAGGGAGGGGTTGCGCACGCCTGGCAGGGTGATCACGTCGTAGATCTCCTCCACCAGCCCCTCGAAGCGGATCCAGTGCACGGCGTCGCCGGAGCGCAGATCCACCACCTGGATGCCGCAGCGGGCCTCCACGTTGCGCTGGGCAAGGGCGTCATCGAGGGGAAGGCCGGAGAAGGTTTTGTTGTGGCGGGGCTTGGAGGTGCCGAGCAGGGCGTAGTCGCCGTGGAAGGCGACGCCGCGCAGATAGCCGGCGCAGAAGGTGAGCGGCTCGAAGGCGCCGCTAGCCAGATCAATGTGGCCGAACTCACCGGTGCCTGAATTGCAGAGCCACAGCCGGCCCTGATGCCAGCGGGGCGAATGGGGCATCGACAGCCCGCTGGCCACGATCTCATTGGCCAGCACATCGATCAGCACACCGCCGTCGCGGCGGCGTTCGCGCCAGCCATCGGCGGCATCGGAGGTGCTCACGGCGGTCACATAGGCCAGTTGGCCGTCGCGCAGGGCCAGGCCGTTGAGATGGCAGCGGTCTTCCGCGGCGAGGCGGGAGATGAAGGGGGGCCGCCAGAGGGGCCGGAAGCTGTGGGTGGCGCTGGTGGTGGCCAGGCAGGAGAAGAGGGTGTTGGCGAACACCAGCTGGCCGTCGGCATCCACGGCCATGTCGTGGATGTCGCAGTCGCCGGTGGTGAAGCCCAGCTGGGGCACGTAGAGGCGATCGAAACCATCGGTCTGCTGGCCCGGGGCGAGCATGTTCTCGAAGCGCCAGATCTGATGGAGGCTGCTCATGTAGAAGCCGTTGCCATCGCCGCTGGCGCTGAGGCCCATGCAGCGGTTGAAGGTGCGCTCGAACACCGCCAGCTCTCCGCTGGCCTTGAGGCCGAGGGAGAAGAGTTTGCCGATCTGATAGGTGGTGAGGGCGAGTGAGAGCTGCTGCTCGGCCAGCCAGCTGAGCAGCTGGCGGGAGGTGGTGATCTCGAAGGCCGGGGCGGCGCTGGTCATGGATGGGGAGGAGGGCGATGGGCTGGCGGTGAGGGACGGCTCCCACTTGCGCCGATAGCACTCCAGGCCGAGCTGCCAGTCGGTGCTGCCGGCCGCGCCGGGGCTGGCGTGGATCAGGGACAGGGGCCAGACCCCGAGGCGCAGGCCGGCGGCGAGGGCACTGCGGCAGAGATCCAGATCGTAGAAGTGGAAGGGGAAGGCGGGATCAAAGCGCACCCCGGCGGCCTGCAGGGTGCCGGCACGGGCGGCCAGGAACACCCCATCCAGAAGCATGGCCGGCGCCGGGCTGGCCCCGAAGCGGATCGGCTCGCTGGCGCCGGGATCGCCATGGCGGATCTCGCCCAGCAGATGGGGATGGTCCCAGGTGCGGCCATCGGGCTGGAGCCACCAGGTGGGCTGGCCGGGAAGGATCCGCCGGCTGCCGGCCACCCCCACCAGATCAAAGCGCTCCAGCGCTTCCAGCAGAGGCGTGCGCAGGCAGGCCTCGCCCAGCCAGACGTCGTCGTGGCAGAACACCACCAGGCTCTCGGGATGGAGCTGCTCCAGGGCCTCGTTGTAGATGGCGCCGAGGGGCTCGCGGTTGGCGGTGTGGATCCGCGTGTCGCAGGCTTGATGGGCAGGCAGGCGCAGGGATCGGCCCAGCAGGGATTCAGCCGGAAACGCCTCGGCGGTCAGCCGGCTGGCCGAGACGATGGTGATGGGGGTGTCGATGGCCATCTCAAGCAGGGCAGGGCCGCACGGGCAGGCAACGGCTCAGGGTTCGGCCGAAAGTGACGTTTCGTTCTCCGCAGCGAGCAATCTTCCGGGATCCCCGCTGCAGTGGTGCCGCCACATCCGCCGCAACAGCCCCTGGAAGTGAGCGGCGTAGCCCTCGAGATCGGAGAGGCCCGAGGCGGCCATCTGGTGGCGCAGTTCGGCGCGGCCGCTGCGCAGGGCCGGCAGCTGTTCGGCGAGCTGGCGGGCGATGGCGCGGTAGTGGGCGTCGTCGCTGGCGATCCACTCGCTGCGGCCCAGGGCGGTGAGGAAGCTGGCGCCCATGCGGCTCACGAAGTTGCCGCCCGCCAGGGCGATCACCGGCACGCCCATCCACAGGGCCTGCAGGGTGGTGGTGCCGCCGTTGTAGGGGGTGGGATCGAGAGCGATGTCGACGCCGCCGTAGCGCTGCATCATCGCTTCGAGGCCCTCGGGACCCTCCAGCAGCAGCCGCTCCGGCCCGATGCCCTCGGCGGCGAACAGCCCCCGGAAGCGCGCGATCACCGAGGCGTCCGCGAGTGAGGGCGCCTTGAGCAGCAGGCGGGCGCCGGGCAGCTCGCGCAGCACCGCCGCCCAGAGGGCGATCGTGCGCGGCGTGAGTTTCATGATGTTGTTGAACGAGCCGAACACCAGCGGCGCGGCGGCGGGGCGAGCTGGCGGTAAGGGGTAGTCATCCACCGGGCTCCAGCAGAAGACGCTGCCCGGCAGCTGGGCGATGCCTTCCGAAAACAGAGGCGCGTGCTCGGCGGGAGCCACCACCGGATCGCCGATCAACCAGTCCATGCGCGAGAGGCCAGTGGAGTGGGGATAGCCGAGGAAGGTGGCCTGCACGGGCGCGGAGCGCAGGGCAAACACGCCGAGGCGGTGGCTGCTGGTGTGACCGGCCAGGTCGATCAGCACGTCAATCTTCTGGTCGCGGACGCGCTGATGGATCGCCTGATCATCGAGGCCATGCACCTCGATCCAGCGGCTGGCGGCCTGTCGGGCCCGGTTGGTGTATTCGTCGTGCATGGTGCCGGTGTGGAACACCGTCACGGGGAACTGCGCGGGATCGAGCCGCTGCAGCAGCGGCAGCATGAACAGATTGACCGGGTGCTGGCGATGGAAATCACCGGAGACCAGACCGATACGCAACGCCCTGTCGGGATTGAGGTTGTTGCCGAAGGTCTCGAGGGGTTGAGGCGTGACGGACTCTTCGATGGGGATGCAGAGATCGCGATGGCGCTGGGCTGTCTGCTCGGGGGTGAGGGTGTCCACATAGAGGGAGGCCATGGCGATGGAGGACACCAGGCGTGAAGAGGGGTCTGCCAGATCCGCGTAGTGCTCTTCCACCGCCGCGAGATGGGAGGCGGCATCGCCGCGGCGTCCGGGCAGGGCATTGAGCAGGTAGCGCACCTCGCTGTTGCCGGGATCGTTCTGCAGAACACGGCGGCAGAATCCCTCTGCAGCGGTGAGGTCGTAGACCTCCCAGTGCAGACGCGCCAAGGCGAGCAGAGTTTCGATGCTCTCGGGAGCAAGTTCCAGGGATCGCTGCAGCACAGCAACGGCTTCCTGCCAGTAGTTGTGCTGATAGACGCGCTGGGCTAGCAGGCGCAGGAAGGCCGGGTTGGAGGAATGGCTGGCACGCGTGAACGCCACCTCGGCGGCGGTGCGGTTGCCAGTACGCAGGAGGGCTTCGCCGAGATAGAGCATGGAGCCATGGCGCCATGGGCGAAGCTCCACCAGTTGCGCGAGTGCAGCCACAGCGCCGCTGGGGTCGCCACCGTTGAGGCGCCAGAGCCCGAGCCAGTGGAGGCTCTCGCCGGGTATGGGTTCAAGCGTGCGGGTGTTGTTGAGTCGTTCCGTAGGCGTGCCGTCAGGTGTGGTGGCGCCGGCGATGTTGGCTTCGTCGAGCCGGAGTTTGTACAGCGCGCTCAGCCAGTCGCCTGGATTGGTAGCCAGCCAGTTGTCGAGCTCGCGTGCCCAGCGCTGGGCCTCTTTGCTGCCTGGGTTGAGCAGGTGCTGCTCGGCTGCTGCGGCCGATGTGCTCGCCTCACGGGTGGGCTGCTGCAGGCCGTCCTGCAGGGTGGGGTTGAGGCGCTGGAGTTGCTGCAGAACGTAGAGGCGCTGCGGGGCCATCCCCGCAGTTGCGTAGCAGTGATGGATGGTGAGCCAGTGCTCTGCCTGGAGTGGAGCCTGCTGCAACTGGCGCCATAACTGTGCGATGGGCTGGGTGTTGGGATTGGATGGGGCTGCGGTGGTCATGGCTGGCGTGATCAGCTGAGCAGGCAATCCGCAGCGACCAGTGTGGGATGGGTGGTGCTGCCCAGCAAGGCAACCTCCAGCGCTGAGGCCCCGGTAGCGCTGCCATCGCTGTCGAAGCGGAGGATGCCGCTGGTGGTGTCGTAGAGGAAGCGCTGATTGATGTTGGTGGCGGCGGTGAGGCCAGCGCCTGCCGCGAATTGATCGGCGGTGAGCGTGGTCTGCGCCCCGAAGCCGGTGAACACCGACTTGCTGAAGGAGAGCTTGTCGACAGCGCTGCTGAAATCGGTGATGAGATCGCGGTTGGTTGGGCCCGGTGTGGTGGTGAAGCGGAAGGTGTCGCTGCCGAGGCCGCCGATGCGGGTGTCGTTGCCGATGGTGCCGAGCCAGTCGAGGGGAATCTGGGCGAAGGCGAAGGCGGTGGACCCGAAGACCACGTAGGAGCGGCCGGCCTCGCGGCCCGCGGCGGGATCGCTAAGGGGTGCGCCGACGAGGAGATCGGCGAGGCCATCCCCGTTGACATCACCGGCGGCCGAGACGCTTCTGCCGCTGAAGTCACCAGCGGATTGACCATTGATCACGAAGCCGCCGCTGCCAGCGGCGACGGCTGAGAGTTCAATGGGGAAATAGATCAGCAGCGTCTGGTTTACTGATGCGCTGTTGCCAGCCGTATCGCATGCCGTGGCGACCACGGCATTGACCGAGCCGATGGCCAGGCTGCCACTGGTTGGAATGGCCGTGTCTGTATCAACGCTCCAGATGCCGTTCGTTGCTGTTGCCTGGTAGGTCGCACCGCCGATCGTCAGCGTGATTTGTGCACCTGCTTCTGCTGTGCCGCTGATCACTGGCGTCGTGTCCGTGCTCCGTGCAGAGGAGGTGACGGCTACCGCCGGTGCGGTGGTGTCAAGAACAAAGATGCACGCAGCAGACGCGGTACCGAAATTGCCGGCCGCATCCGCAACGCGGGCGGTGATGAAGTAACTGGTGCCGGCTGTCGCTGGAAGCGTTGGGGTGTAGGTCCAAGTGCTCTGACCGCCAGCGACCACGGTGACGGTGGCGTTACCGTGGAAGGTGGCACCGTTGTAGACGCGCAGAGTCTCCCCTGCAGCGAGGGATGCCCCAGCCGTTGCCCCCCCGAAGGTGCCTGTGATGGTGGGTGTGGTGTCATCGGTGCGGCCGCGGTGATCTGAGCAGTTGTGGACATCGTGGAGAACCTGGAAGGAGCCTGGGATGACGAAGCTGAAGGGTTGACGTGCTTCCCATCCGTGATCCAGCCCCTAAGAGAGCTGGCGGGGTAGTCAGGCCGCTCTCCACTGCTGGAGGGTCTCCAGGGGCGTACGGCCCGGGAGCGCCGAATGCGGTCTGTAGCTGTACTCCATCCGGTACTGCTCTGCCAGCAACTGGCTTCCGGCACCAGGCAAAGCGCTCAATAGTCAGGAATTCATCCCTGAATTGGCTGTTGATTCTCCAGCCACCGCCAGCAAGCACAAGGAGCAGAACTGGGCTTCTGCAACGCAGTGAGACACGAGCGGACGCTGAAGCCCTAGCGGCAGTTTGAGGGTGAGAAGCGGGCCCTGTGCTGCGCAAGGCCGAACAGGACGCGGCAGAAGCGGAGGCCAGCGGGGATGCCAAAGCTGGAAAGCGAGCGGCGCATCGTGCACGAGGTGTCCGTAAGCGTATCGATGACGCCCAGAAGCTGGCGATCGAGATACCAATGGCTTCAGGATTGGCCCCTTTTTGTCACCACGCCCGCAGCCGAGATGGATCCCCTGGCGATGCCGCAGCGCACACTCCCCACCAACGTGGCCGGAAACCCAACGCCCAGCGCCCAGAGAACCTCACCGCCCCCGAGAGCCACATCCTCAACAGCGGTGGTGGCTGGGTTCAGGGATACAACTGACCGGTGGCAGTCGATGGTGACCACCACGTGATCGTGGCGATCGACGTCGGCAACCAGGCCAGTGATGCGGGCTACGGCAGCAGCTTGAATCTGGAAGAGTGCAAGGAACGCGCCCTGGATGCGTACATCTCCACCAACCGGCAGCGGGACGGCAAAAGACCAAGGGCCATCCCGGAAGCGAGCGCCCCGGACCTTGATGCCCGGGGCCTTAGGGATCGCAAGCTCCGCTCAGTGACGGGGGCCGGGAGATCTACGCCCTCTCGAGCTGTTCAGGGCAGCTGTGGCAACGGACTGAAGGGCTAGAACCAAGAGCAACACTTCCAGAGAAGCACTCCTTGGTCCCAGGCGACCTCAGACCTCAGGCTCCAAGTACAGCAGGCTTCTAGTCCTCGATCGTCACCTTATTGATGCGGCTGCCGTTCTTGAGCGCCAGCACCACATCGATGTTGTCGGTGTGGCCAAAAACAGTGTGCTGGCCATCCAGGTGCGGCTGGGGGCCATGGCACAGAAAGAACTGACTGCCGCCGGTGTTGCGGCCTGCGTGGGCCATCGACAGGCTGCCGGCCTTGTGCTTCTGGGCGTTGATCTCGCAGGGGATCGTGTAGCCGGGGCCGCCGGTGCCGGCCGTGCCACGGGCACCTTCGCGGCTGTTGGGACAGCCCCCCTGGGCCATGAAGCCTTCGATCACCCGGTGGAAGGCGAGGCCGTCGTAGAAGCCGTCCTTGGAGAGCTTGACGAAGTTCGCGACGGTGCCGGGGGCCTCGGTGTCAAACAGATCAATGATGATCGGCCCGGCGTCGGTGTCCATCAGGGCCTTGGTCACGGTCGAGGAGGCAAACTTCGACTGTATCCGTCCAGGGCACCCTGCTTCCATGGCCACCCTTGAGCCCACTTCCTCCTCCCCCCAGGCCGTCGCTCCGGCGAGCCTCGACCTTGCCGGCGCCCGTCTCGGCGTGCTCGGTGGCAGCGGCCTCTATGCCATGGAAGGGCTGGAGGACGTCCGGGAACTGACCATCGAAACCCCCTACGGGCCCCCTTCCGACAGCCTGCGGATCGGACGCATCGGTGATCTCGAGGTGGTGTTCCTGGCCCGGCACGGCCGGCACCACACCTTCACCCCCAGTGAGGTTCCCTACCGGGCCAACCTCTGGGCCCTGCGCTCCCTCGGCGTGCGCTGGATCCTTTCGGTGTCGGCCGTCGGCTCGCTCCAGGAGAGCGTGCGCCCCCTCGACATGCTGGTGCCCGATCAGTTCATCGATCGCACCATGCAGCGGCCGCTCACCTTCTTCGGTGAGGGGCTGGTGGCCCACGTGGGCAACGCCGATCCCTACTGCTCCGTGCTCTCCCGGGTGCTCGGTGACGTGGGCGACAGCCTGATGCCGGAGGGGCGCCAGCTGCACCGCGGCGGCACCTACCTCTGCATGGAGGGGCCGGCCTTTTCCACCCGGGCCGAATCCGAGCTCTACCGCTCCTGGGGCTGTGCGGTGATCGGCATGACCAACCACACCGAAGCGCGGCTGGCCCGGGAGGCGGAGATGGCCTACGCCACCCTGGCGATGGTCACCGACTACGACGGCTGGCACCCCATGCACGACGCGGTGACGATCGAGCTGGTAATCGGCAACCTGCGCGCCAATGCGGAGCTGGCCCAGCAGATCGTGCGCCTGGCCGCCGAGCGGGTGCAGGCCCTGCGGCCCCCCAGCCAGGCCCACCAGGCCCTGAAGGACGCCCTGATGACCCCAGCCGCCCAGGTGCCGCCGGCCACCCGCCACCGCACCGACCTGTTCACCGCCCCTTACTGGGGACCGTTCAGCGAGAGCGCGGTCACGACGGGGGCGACGACGGCGGCAAGCTGATCCCCAGGGACTCCAGGCACCGGCGCAGGCCGGGGCCGTGGCGGTCCAGGGCCGCGCGCGCCGCCTCGGCCCCGAGGCCAGAGGCCGCCATCAGCAGGGCCAGCCGCACCGATCCGCCGGCCTGCTGCAGCAGGTCGAGGGCCCCCTCCCGGGGAACCCCGGCCAGGTCCCGCAGGATGCGCAGGGCCCGGTCCTCCAGCTTGCTGTTGGTGACCGCCACATCCACCATGCGGTTGCCGAAGACCTTCCCGAGCCGGACCATCACGCCGGTGGACAGGATGTTGAGCGCCATCTTGGTGGCCGTGCCCGCCTTGAGCCGGGTGGAGCCGGTCAGCAGCTCGGGGCCGGTCAGCAGGCGGATGTCGATGTCGCAGGGCATCGGCACCTGTTCGGCGGGCACACAGGCCATGGCGATCGCCAGGGCTCCGATGTCGACGGCATGGCTGAGGCCACCCAGCACATAGGGGGTGGTGCCGCCGGCGGCGATGCCCACCAGGGCATCGGCAGGGCCGAAGCCCCGCTCGTTGAGGTCGTCGCGACCCGCCTCGCGCAGGTCCTCCAGGCCCTCGGAGCTGCGCAGCAGGGCCGCCGCTCCGCCCGCCAGCACCCCCTGCACCAGCTCAGGTGGGCTGCAGAAGGTCGGTGGACATTCCGCCGCATCCAGCACCCCGAGCCGGCCGGAGGTGCCGGCCCCCAGGTAAAACAAGCGGCCGCCGCCCGACAGCCGCGCCGCGATGGCGTCGACGGCCGCCGTCAGCTCGGGCGCGGCGGCCGCCACCGCCTGCTGGGGCAGCAGGTCGTTGGCGCAGAACAGTTCCACCAGGGACGCCGTCGGCAGCCGGTCGAGGTCTTCGCTGGCCGGGTTGGGCCGCTCGGTGAGCAGGTGGCCCCTGTCGCCGCCGGAATCGATCACAGCAGCCCTTCCAGGCGGCGACGGAAAGCCTCCAGCTCCGGATCGCCGCTGCCGCTGCTGCCGCTGCCGCCGCCGTCAGGATCCCCAGCGGCGGCTTGTCCCGCCGCCTCCTGCTCCTCCTTCCAGTTGGTCACGTCCATGTTGCGTTCGGGCGGCGCGATCAGCAGCCGCTCCTCCTCGCTCTTGGGCAGGAAACCGGCCGGAACGAAGCGGGCCTCGTAGCCCGCTTCGGCACAGAACATCTCGATCTCTTCGCGATCCAGCACCTCAACACAGGGCACGGGAAAATCCTGGGCCTCGAGCAGGCCGGCGTAGCGCTCGGCATCGTCGGGGTCCTCGAACAGCAGCACCACCGTGCGGCCCCCGAGTTCAAGGGAATGGATGCCCTCCTGGTCACTGCCAGGATCGAACAGCAGGACATGCACCGGCTTGTGGGGGGGACCGCTGGCAGTCACATCGTCATGGATGGGGCGCAGGCCAGTGTCTCATCCGTTGGCGGCCGCTGTGACGATCAGGCCTCCGAGCTGGCGCTGTTCTGCTCCCGATCGAGCTCCCGCAGGCGGCGGAACAGGGCCTCCTCGGCTTCCGTGGGCGAGGCCGGGACCACGATCCTCACCTCCACCAGCTGATCGCCCCGCTGCTCCCCCTGGCTCTGGCCCCGTTGGCGCAGCCGCAGCAGCCGGCCGCTGGAGGACCCTGGTGGCACCCGCAGCCGCACGGGTCCCTCCAGGGTGGGCACCACCGCCTGGCAGCCAAGGGCCGCATCGGCGGGATGGAGATCGAGTTGGTAAAGCACCCGCAGGCCATCGATGCGCAGGCCCTCCTCGGTGCGCACCCGCAGCTGCAGGAAGTGGTCGGCGCCGCCGGCGGCCACACCGGCCAGCCGCAGGCGCCAGCCATCCCCCGCCAGGGGGGGCGACCAGACCTCCACCACGGTGCCGTCACGCAACTCCAGTTCCAGACGCTGACCGACGAGCGCCTGCTCCGGGGTGAGGCTGACCAGGGTTTCCTCGTCGGTGGCGGCCATCACCGGTGGCGGCGATGCCGGTGCGGTGGTGACGCTGCCGGCCTCAGGGGGGTCCTCCGGCTCGGGCTCATCGTCCCAGCTCTGGGGGCTGCGGCGCTCCTGACCGAAGAGCTGGGCCAGGTAGTCCTCGAAATGGGGAAAGCCACTGGCAAAGGGATCGTTGTCGAGACCGGCGCTGTCCTGGCCCTCACCGGCCTCCCAGGCGCGCCGCCGGATCGGATCCGAGAGCACCGCATAGGCCTCGTTGACCCGCTTGAAGCGGGCCTCGGCCACCGGATCGTTGCCGTTGAGGTCGGGATGCCAGAGGCGGGCCTGCTGGCGGAAGGCCCGCTTGATGCTCGCCGCGTCGGCACCCGGAGCCAGACCGAGCACCTCCCAGTGGTCGCGGGCGGCCGTCGCCACCGAATCCGAGCGGGTGGATTGGCTCACGACCCTCAGCCGTCGGCCCAGGGATCATCCTGATCGGCCCGGCCACCACGACGCGGCCGGTGACGGTCGGGGGCCGGGTCCCGATCGAAGGACTCCTGCCGATCCCAGGAACGGCCATTCTCCCAGCGGCGGGAAGGAAGGTCGTCGTCGTAGCCCCCCTCCCGCTCAGCGAAGCGGCCGAGGGGGTAGGGATCCCGCTGGGGCAACCGCGGCGGGGTGGACCAGGGATCGGAGCGGCCAGATCCGCCCCAGTCGTCCCAGTCGTCGTCGGCGAAGAGTTCGTCCTTGAGGGAGCCCAGGGTGTTCTTGAGGCCCTGGAGCGGGCCGCTCTCCGAGCGCCGTTCCCCCAGCAGGCGCCGGTTGAGACCGAACAGAGCCTCCTGAAGCTGGCTGACGGTCAGGTCGAGGTCGGCAGGGTCGTCCTGGGCCAGCACATCCTGCACATCCCGCAGGGCCAGCTCCACGGCGCGCTGCTGGCGTTCGGCCCCGGCCGGCCCCAGCTCCAGGGCGGCATCCCGCAGGCGCCGCTCGGCCTGGGCCACCAGGGTCAGGGCGCGGTTGCGGCGGTCGATGACGGCCCGCTTGCGGCGATCCTCCACCGACTTGCGCTCCGCCTCCTCCAGCAAGCGGTTGATCTCCTCCTCGCTGAGGTTCGATCCGCCCTGGATCGAGACGCTCTGCTGGCGTCCGGTGGTGCGGTCGGTGGCGGACACCTGCAGCAGTCCGTTGGCATCGATGTCGAAGGACACCTGCACCTGGGGCACCCCGCGTGGCGCCGGTGGAATCCCGGAGAGCCGGAAGCGACCGAGTGACTTGTTGCCTTCGGCCATCTGGCGCTCACCCTGCAGCACGTGGATCTCCACCGACGACTGGTTGGCCTCCGAGGTACTGAACAGATCCGACTTGCGCACGGGAATGGAGGTGTTGCGCGGGATCAGCACCTTCATCAGTCCGCCGATCGTCTCCAGGCCGAGGGATAGGGGGGTGACGTCGTTGAGCATCAGGTCGCGCAGCTCGCCGGTGAGGATGCCGGCCTGCACGGCCGCCCCGATGGCGACCACTTCGTCGGGGTTGACCGACTGGCAGGGCTCGCGCGGAATGAGGGTGCGCACCATCTCCTGCACCATCGGCATGCGGGTGGAGCCGCCCACCAGCACCAGGTCATCGATGGCATCGGCCGTCAGGCCCGAATCCCGCAAAGCGCGCTGAACGGGGCGGAGCAGCCGGTCGAGCAGGTCGGGACAGAGGCCCTCGAAGGTGCCCCGCTCCAGGGTCGTTTCGATGTGCAGGGGGCCGTCGGGTCCCGTGGCGATGAAGGGCAGCGACAACGGGGTGCTCTGGACCCCGGACAGCTCCTCCTTGGCCTTCTCGGCCGCCTCGGTGAGTCGCTGCAGGGCCTGGCGGTCGCGGCGCAGGTCGAGACCGTTCTGCTGCAGGAAGGCTTCAGCCACCCAATCGACGATGCGGTGGTCCCAGTCGTTGCCCCCCAGCTGGGTGTCGCCACTGGTGGCCATCACGTCGAAGACGCCATTGGCGATGCGCAGCACCGAGACGTCGAAGGTGCCGCCGCCGAGGTCGAACACCAGCACCCGCTTGACCGTGCTGCGATCGAAGCCGTAGGCCAGAGCAGCCGCTGTGGGCTCGTTGAGGATCCGCTCCACGGTGATCCCCGCCAACCGTCCCGCATCGCGGGTGGCCTGGCGCTGGGCGTCGTTGAAATAGGCCGGCACCGTGATCACGGCCGCCTCGACCTCCTCGCCGAGGTAGGTGGTGGCGTCATCCACCAGCTTGCGCAGGATGGAAGCCACCAGTTCCTCAGGGGCGTACTCCCGCTCGGTGGCCGGCGCGATGACGCGCACGTTGCCCTGGTCGTTGGCGCGCACGCTGTAGGGCACCCCCAGGCTGCCCTCGTCCAGTTCGTCCCAGCTGCGTCCGACGAACCGCTTCAGGTTGGCGAAGGTATTGCGGGGATTGAGCACCAGCTGGCGCCGGGCCAGCTGGCCCACCAGCAGCTCCTGATCCCGGCTGAAACCGACCACCGAAGGGGTGGTGCGACCCCCCTCGGCATTGGCAATGACCTGGGGCCTGCCGCCTTCGAGCACGGCCACCACCGAGTTGGTGGTGCCCAGATCGATGCCGACGATGCGCCCCATGGAAGTCCTGATGGCGGCTCAACGCTACCGGAGCCTGACGGCCGTTAAACCGAGCTTAAACGCGAGGGCTGAAACTCGTGCTCAGATCAGGTGGAACGTCCATGCCGAACGGCACCATCCCTGCATGAGGAGCGCCCCACCCGTCGATGCGTTCACCCTCAGACGACGCCCGCCCCAGGAAAAACTGGTCGACATCGGCTTTCGCCAACTGACCCTGGTGCTGGCGGCCTCCGTGGGGATCGTGCTGCTGGCGATCTTTGTCACGGTTTTCAGTGGCGCCAGGGAGGCCATGGCCACCTTCGGCCTCAAGTTCCTGACCACCTCGGCCTGGGATCCGGTCAACGAGGACTACGGCGCCCTGATCGCCATCTACGGCACCCTCGTCACATCCTTTCTCTCCCTGGCCATCGCCATTCCCATCGGCCTGGGCACGGCGATCTTCATCACCGAGGATCTGCTGCCGCGGCGCCTGAGGGATCTGATCGGCCTGCTGGTGGAGCTCCTGGCCGCCATTCCTTCTGTGGTGCTCGGACTCTGGGCGATCTTCGTGATGGAGCCGGCCATCCGCCCCTTTCTGTCGCTGTTGCACACCACCCTGGGCTGGACCCCGTTTTTCGCCACCGCACCCCAGGGCCCCGGCACGGCACCGGCGATCCTCATTCTTGTCGTGATGGTGCTGCCGATCATCACCGCCATCTCCCGGGATGCCCTCAACCAGGTGCCGATCGAGTTGCGCCAGGGGGCCTATGGCGTGGGCACCACCCGCTGGGGGGCCATTTTCAACGTCATCCTGCCGGCGGCGGTGTCCTCGATCATGGGGGGAGTGATGCTCTCCCTGGGCCGGGCGATGGGCGAAACCATGGCCGTCACCATGATCATCGGCAACTCGCTCAACTTCAATGTGTCCCTTCTGGCACCGGGCAACACCATCGCCTCGATGCTCGCCAACCAGTTCGGTGAGGCCGATGGCATCCAGGTGTCAGCTCTGATGTACGCCGCCGTCGTGCTGATGATCCTCACCTTCGTCGTCAACGTGCTGGCCCAGTGGATCGTGCGGCGTCTCAGCCTGCGCTACTGACCCCGACCACGCGTCCCCCTCCATTCACTGCCCACGCCGTTCCCTGGCCATGTCCTTCTCGACACCACCCACCACCAATCAATTCACCGAGAGGCTCACCCTTCACTACGACCCGGCCCTGAAGCGCAATCGCTTCAACCAGGTGGCCAACGCCATTGCCGCCTTTTTTGCGGCCATGGCGGTGGTCCCCCTGTTTCTGGTGCTGATCTATGTCCTCGTGCAGGGGGGCCGGCTGCTCAGTCTGCGGCTGCTCACCGAACTGCCCCCGGCCCCCGGCCTCGAAGGCGGCGGTATCGGCAACGCGATCCTCGGCACCATCGTCGTGACCCTGATCGCCTCCCTGATCGCCATCCCGGTGGGTGTGGGCGGTGGCGTCTACCTCTCTGAATACGCCCAGGACGGCTGGTTTTCGAAGTTCGTGCGCTTCGGCAACGATGTGCTCGCCGGGGTTCCATCGATCATCTGCGGGGTTTTCATCTATTCCCTGATCGTCGCCACGCGGATCTTCTTCGACCAGAGCTTCAGCGCCATGGCCGGCGGCATCGCCCTCTCGGTGCTGATGCTGCCCACCGTCATCAAGACCACCTACGAGGGCCTGCTGCTGGTCCCCCAGGAGATGCGCATGGGGGCCTACGGCGTCGGGGCCTCCCGCTTCGTCACCATCACCCAGATCACCCTGCCCGCCGCCTTTACCCCGATCGCCACCGGCGTGGTGCTGGGGATTGCCAGGGCCGCCGGTGAAACGGCGCCATTGATCTTCACGGCCCTGTTCTCCCCCTTCTGGCCGGAAGGACTGTTCAACCCGATCGCCACCATGTCGGTGCTGATCTTCAACTTCGCGATCATGCCCTACGAGGCGCAGAACGAGTTGGCCTGGGCCGCCTCCTTTGTGCTCGTGATCATGATTCTCGGAGCCAACCTGCTGGCCCGCTGGATCAGCAGCGCGTCCCGGTCCTGACCCCTGTCCCCGTCCATTCCCACCGGCTTCGATTCACCCCATCCCTGACATGACTGCTTCTTCTCCCTCCACCGTGGCCAGCGACGTCTGCATGTCCCTTCAGGACGTGACGATCTCCTACGGCAGCTTCGAAGCGGTCAAGAACGTCTACATGGATCTGCCCAAGGGCAAGGTCACCGCCTTCATCGGCCCCTCGGGCTGCGGCAAGAGCACGGTGCTGCGGGCCCTCAACCGCATGAACGACCTGATTCCCGGCTGCAGCCTCAAGGGCCGGGTCATCTTCGATCAGCACGACCTTTACGACAAACGGGTCGACCCGGTGGAGGTCAGGCGCCGCATCGGCATGGTGTTCCAGAAGCCCAATCCCTTCCCCAAATCGATCTACGAGAACATCGCCTTCGGTGCCCGGATCAACGGCTACAAGGGAGACATGGATGAGCTGGTCGAGCGGTCCCTGCGCAAGGCGGCCGTGTGGGATGAGTGCAAGGACAAGCTCAAGGAGAGCGGCTTCTCCCTCTCCGGCGGCCAGCAGCAACGGCTCTGCATCGCCCGGGCCATCGCCACCGAACCCGAGGTGATCCTGATGGACGAACCCTGCTCGGCCCTCGATCCGATCTCGACCCTCAAGATCGAGGAGACCATGCACGAGCTGAAGCGCAGCTACACGATCATGATCGTGACCCACAACATGCAGCAGGCTGTGCGCGTCGCCGACATGACCGCCTTCTTCAATGCCGAGGCCGTCGAAGGGGGTTCAGGGAAAGTGGGCTATCTGGTGGAATTCAACGAGACCGAAAACATCTTCAACTCCCCCAGCCAGCAGTCAACACTCGACTACGTCAGCGGACGCTTCGGCTGACACCGAGCCTTCGGGTCGTCAAAACAAACGTGCCAACCAGAACCCTTTCAGTGCCTGCGCTGGGAGGGTTTTCAAGCGCCGGCAAACGAAAAAAAAGCCGGCCCGGAGGACCGACTTCAAAAGCGGAGAGGGAGGGATTCGAACCCTCGATAGAGTTGCCCCTATACAGCATTTCCAGTGCTGCGCCTTCGACCACTCGGCCACCTCTCCAGCGGCGAAATGGGGCAGATGGCAATGTAGCAGGGGCAGCTCCTGGCCTCCGCACCCCAACGGCACCATCCCCTCCGCCCATGTCCCGATGACCCGCACCCACCCGATCACGGTCCACTGGCGACAGGCCAACCGTGTCATACGACTCGACGTTCCGGAAGGGGAGTACATCCTGCGCAGCTTCGAGGCCCAGGGCGAACCGCTTCCCTTCAGCTGCCGCAACGGCTGTTGCACCGCCTGCGCCGTGCGGGTGCTGGACGGAAGCATCGACCAGCGGGAGGCCCTCGGGCTCTCGAAGGACCTGCGCAAGGAGGGCTACGGCCTGCTCTGCGTCGCCCGGGCCATCGGTCCGCTCGAGGTGGAGACCCAGGACGAGGACGAGGTCTACGACCGCCAGTTCGGCCGTTACTTCGGCCGCGGTCTGGTGCGTCCCGGCCTGCCCCTGGACGACGAATGAGCTCCCTCTGTCAACAAGCCCTGGCGGGCTCCGGCCTCGATGCCGCCGAACTGGAGCGGCTGCTGCAGGTGGCCCGCGAGGCCGCCGAAGCCGGGGGCCGCGAGCTTCGGCGCCATTTCGGCCGGCTGGAGCAGGTGAGGGAGAAGGGCATGGCGGGCAATCTGGTCACCGAAGCCGACCTGGCGGCCGAAGCCGCCGTGCTGGCGGTCCTGGCGGCCGGCACCCCCACCGTCGCGGTGCTGGCCGAGGAAAGCGGCCAACTCGCCGGCCAGGGAGACCTGCTCTGGTGCGTCGACCCCCTCGACGGCACCACCAACTACGCCCATGGTTATCCATTCTTCGGCACCTCCGTGGGGCTCAGCTGGCAGGGCCTGCCCCTGCTCGGAGCCCTGGAGGTGCCGGTGCTGGAGGAGCATTACTGGGCCGCCCCGGGCCGGGGCGCCTGGTGCAACGAACGCCGGCTGCAGGTCAGCGACTGCGGCGCCCTGGCCGATTCCCTGCTCGTTACCGGCTTCTCCTACGACCGGGTCCGGCGCCTCGACAACAACTACGCCGAGTTCGCCTGGTTCACCCACCGCAGCCATGGCGTGCGCCGTGCCGGGGCTGCCGCCGTTGATCTGGCCTTCGTTGCCGCTGGCCGGATCGATGGCTACTGGGAACGGGGCCTTTCGCCCTGGGATCTGGTGGCCGGCGTTGTGCTGGTGGAAGAGGCCGGCGGGCAGGTCTGCGCCTACGACGGCAGCCGCCTCGACCTGGCCGATGGTCGGGTGATCGCCTGCACGCCCGCCCTGCGCCAGCCCCTGATCGAAGGGCTGGCCCTCTGCCGGCCGCTCAGCGGTGCCAGCTTCGGCGCCCCGGAGCTGGATGCCCTCGCCGGCGGCGCGTCCGACGCTCCATAGGATCCGCCCCACCCCACCCCACCGCCCGAACACTCCCCTCCATGGCCCTCCAACCTGCCGCCGGTGCGCGGGACCTGAACCCGGGTCAGGTGGACAGCAACCGGCGCCTGTGCGACCTGCTGGCCAACGTGTACCGCCTCTGGGGCTACCAGGAGGTGTCGCCCCCCACCATCGAGCGGCTCGACACCCTGGAGGCCGGCGGGGCCATCGCCGAACGGGAGCTGGTGCGGCTGGTGGCCGATGAGCCCCTCGGGCTGCGGCCGGAACTCACCGCTCCGATCGCCCGGGCCGCCAGCACCCGGATGCTGGGCAGGCCCCGGCCCCTGCGGCTCTGGGCCAGTGGCACCACCTTCCGGACTTTCACCGGCGATGGCGGCGGCCAGCGCATCAGCGAACAGCTGCAAAGCGGTGTGGAGCTGCTCGGTGAGCCCTCCCCCGCCGCCGACACCGAGCTGCTGCACCTGCTGCTGGCGGCCGTGGCCAGCCTGGGGCTGCCGTCCCAGCACCAGCCCACCCTGCTGGTGGGGCACCATGGCCTGCTCAGCGCCCTGTTGAGCCAGGTGCCACAGGAGCAGCGCTCAGCGGCGCGCCATGCCCTCACCGACTTCGATCCCCTCGCCCTCGGGGCCCTTGCCCTGCCCGACAGCCAGCGGCAGCGGCTGATGGCCCTGATCGGGCTTCGGGGCGAACCGGTGCGGGTGCTCTATCAGCTGGAGCAGTGGCTCGGACCGGTGCCGTTGCTGGAGTCCCTGGCCGCCACCCTGGCCAGCGTGAACCAGCCGGCCGCTGGCCTTGGCGTGCGGGTGCAGCTGGACCCCACCTTCCAGCCCCACTTCGACCTCTATGACGGCCTGGTGTTCAAGCTCGTCTGCCAGGGGGCCGATGCGCCGGTGGCCATCGCCAGCGGTGGGCGGTACGACGCCCTGGTGGGACGCTTCTGCGCCGGCAGCTCCGTGGCGGCCGGCACCGGCTTCGGTTTCGACGTGGAAGCCATCCGCGACCTGCTCGAATCGGAGGGAGCTGCTGCTGCTGCTGCGGCTGAGGCCCAGGCCCCGGGGCCCTGGCTGGTGGCCAGCGCCACCGCCGCTGGCCTGGCTCAGGCCCTCAGCCGCATGGCAGACCTGCATCGGGGGGGGGAGGCCGCCGAGCTGTGCACCCACCCCTGCGCCGACCAGGCGTCAGCCGAGCAGCTGGCGGCGGAGCGGGGCTGCCGTGGGGCGGTCTGGCTGGCTGCCTAGGATCCCGCCGCTGCGTCTTCCCATCGATGGCCCACTCGATCGTCACCAACGTCTGCGAGGGCGTGGCCGACTGCGTCGACGCCTGTCCGGTGGCCTGCATCCACCCCGGAGCGGGGGCGAACAGCAAGGGAACCGCCTTCTTCTGGATTGATTTCGACACCTGCATCGACTGCGGCATCTGCCTGCAGGTGTGTCCGGTGGCGGGGGCGATCCTGCCGGAGGAGCGGCCCGACCTGCAGAAGCCCGGCGCCTGAGTTCCGCTGGTTCGGGGACCCCACCCTCGCCGGGCTTGAGCCGCCGCGCACGCCCCACCTAGGTTCAGAGCGATTCTTCTCATTCGCCATGACGGTGCTGGAACAGGGCCAGATTCAGATCCACACCGAGAACATCTTCCCGATCATCAAGAAGGCCGTCTATTCCGGCCATGAAGTGTTCCTGCGGGAGCTGGTCAGCAACGGCGTCGATGCCATCAGCAAGCGCCGCATGGCCGCCATGGCCGGCGACTGCAGCGAGGGAGATGAAGGAACGATCTCCATCCGCATCGACCGGGAGGCCAAGACCCTCACCATCAGCGACAACGGCATCGGCATGACCGCCGATGAGGTGAAGCGCTACATCAACCAGGTGGCCTTCTCCAGCGCCGAGGACTTCCTCGAGAAGTACAAGAGCGAGAGTGATGCCATCATCGGCCACTTCGGCCTGGGCTTCTACTCCAGTTTCATGGTGGCCTCCCGGGTGGAGCTGGTCAGCCTGAGTGCCAGACCCGGCGCCGAGGCGGTGCGCTGGAGCTGCGACGGCTCTCCCAACTTCAGCCTCGAGGGGGCCGAGCGCTCCGAACCCGGCACCGATGTGATCCTGCACCTGATGGTGGAGGAGGTGGAGTATATCGAGCCCTCCAGAATCCGCACCCTGATCACCACCTACTGCGACTTCCTGCCGGTGGCGGTGCAGCTGGACGGTGAAACCGTCAACAAGCGGGAGGCCCCCTGGCGCAAGAGTCCCCGCGACCTCAGCGACGAGGATTACATCAACCTTTACCGCTATCTGTACCCCTTCCAGGGCGATCCCCTGCTCTGGGTGCACCTCAACACCGACTACCCCTACAACCTGCAGGGCATCCTCTATTTCCCCAGGATCACCGGCCGCGCCGACTGGGAAAAGGGGGAGATCCGCCTCTACTGCAACCAGGTGTTCGTCAGTGATTCGATCAAGGAGGTGGTGCCCCGCTACCTGCTGCCCCTGCGGGGCGTGATCGATTCGCCCGATATCCCGCTGAACGTCAGCCGCAGCGCCCTGCAGACCGACCGCCGGGTGCGCTCGATCGGCGGCTTCGTGGCCAAGAAGGTGGGCGACCGTCTCAAGGAGCTGCACCGCGACGAACCGGCCCGCTACGCCGCGATCTGGGATTCGCTGGCCCCGTTCATCAAGATCGGCGCCATGGAGGACGAGAAGTTCGCCGAGCAGGTGGCCGACCTCATCCTGTACGGCACCACCGCGGCGGCCGCCCAGCCGGCCGAGGACGGCGAGGAGAGCACCGGCCTCGACCCGGTTGCCACCGATGGCCGCACCTACACCACCCTGGCCGGCTACCGGGGCCGCCTGGCCGGCGATAACGCCGATCGGATCCTGTACTGCACCGATGAGGCCGGGCAGGCCGGGGCCCTGGCCCTGTGGAAAGGACAGGGGGCGGAGGTACTGCTCGCCGACACCCTGATCGACTCCCAGTTCATCCCCTGGCTGGAGGCCCGCCATGGCGACCTGCGTTTCCAGCGGGTCGACGCCGAGCTCGACGCCAGCCTGCATGAGCCCGAGAGCGAGCTGGCCGACGCCGAAGGCAAGGACAATGGTGAGAAGCTCCGTGACCTGTTCAAGGCCGCCCTCGACAACAACAAGATCACCATCCAGGTGCAGTCGCTGAAGGGGGACGGCTCACCGGCGGCCCTGATCCTGCTGCCGGAGCAGATGCGCCGCCTCAACGACATGGGAGCCCTGATGGAGCAACGGCTGCCGGGCCTGCCTGACCACCACGTGCTGCTGGTGAACCGCCGCCATCCCCTGGTGGAGGGTCTGCTCAAGCTCTCTGCCGGCGCCGTCATCACCGGCTCCGACACCACCTCCCCCAGCCGCCAGCTGGCGGAGGATCTCAGCCGCCACATCTATGAGGTGGCCCGCCTGGCCGTCGGGGGCCTGGAACCCAACCAGCTGGCCGGCTTCCAGCAGCGCAGCTCCGACCTGATGGGGCAACTGATGCAGCGGGGCCTCTGAGCCCAGCGGCAACGGGGCGGTCGCCTGGGGATCGGAACGGGCCGCGTAACGTTGGCCCATGGCGGCCCGCCCCCCCTTCTCCAGCCTGCGGCGGCAGCCCGCCGTTGTGGGTCTGCTGGCGGTCCTGCTGCTGCTGCTGCTCTCCGCCACCGGGCAGAAGGCGTTGCAGGCGGTCGCGGCGGAGCCGGTGCCGATCCGGGTGCTGATGCCCGCCCCCCTGGCCGATGCGGTGGCCGGGCCGGTGGCACGCTTCAACGCCAGCGGCTCCGGGGTGGCGGTGGAGGTGATCCGAGGCCCCCTGGACACCGAGACCATTTCCGACCTGGCCATCAGCAGCCTGCTGCTGGGGGAAGCCCCCTTCGATCTGCTGCTGGTGGATGTCAGCTGGCTGCCGAAGTACGTGGCCGCCGGCTGGTTTGTGCCGTTGGAGCGCTGGTTCGGCCCGGAGGTGCTGGAGGCGATGGAGCCCGGTGCCCGGCTGGGCAACGGCCTGGGCGAGCACCTCTGGCGCATGCCCCTCACCGGCGACACGGGCCTGCTCTACTGGCGAACCGATCTGATGCCACGCCCGCCCCGGGACACCTCGGAGCTGGTGGCCATCTCCCGCGACCTGCAGCGCCATGGCAGGGTGCGCTGGGGCTACCTCTGGCAGGGCCGCCAGTACGAGGGGCTGAGCTGCGTGATGGTGGAGATGCTTCAGGGCTTCGGCGCCCGCTGGTGGGATGACGCCACCGCACGCACACAGCTGGACAGTCCGCAGGCCGTGGCGGCGGCCGCCTGGCTGGATGGCCTGCTGCGCGATGGGGTGAGCCCCAGGGCGGTGGCCAACTACGCCGAGAACGATGCCCTGCAGTCCTTTGCCGCCGGTGAGGCCGCCTTTCTGCGCAACTGGCCCTACGCCTGGCGGGAGATCGAGAAGGGCGATGGGCCGGTGAAGGGCAAGGTGGGCGTCACCGCGATGGTCGGCGCCCCGGGGGAGCAGGGAGGGGGCACCCTGGGCACCTGGGGCCTGTCCCTGATCAAGGGCAGCCCCCATCCCGAGGAGGCGGTGGCGGTGATCCGCTGGCTCACCGGCCCGGTGGTGCAGCGCCAGCTCGCCCTCGAGCAGGGCTACGCCCCCACCTGGAGCGCGCTCTATGACGACCCGGACCTGCAGCGCCGCGCCCCGATGCTGGCGGTGCAGCGGCAGGCCCTGCAACATCCCCAGCTGCGGCCGCCCACGCCGGCCTACGCCCAGCTCAGCGACCTGCTGGCCCGTCAGGTGAACGGCATGCTCACCGGCCAGGGGGGGCCTGAGCAGACCATGGGCACCGCCCAGCGGCAGAGTCTGCAGGTGCTGCGCTCCCTGGCCGGTCCCCCGGGGAGCGGACCAGCAGACCCATGAGCGCTCCCACGGTCTCCCTGCTGTTGATGTTGCCGGCCTTGCTGCTGCTGGCTTCGGTGTTTCTCTACCCCCTGCTGCGCTACGGCTGGCTGAGCCTGCAGGCCAGCTCGGTGCTCACCGGCCTCGTGCCCGTGCCGAATGGCGGCGCCAACTGGGGGCGGCTGCTCGACGACGCCCGTTTCTGGACGGATGCGGGCCAGACCCTGCGCTTCGCCCTCTGCTCGGTGAGCCTGGAACTGCTGGGTGGCCTCGCCCTGGCCCTGCTGCTGCATCGTCCCCTGCGGGGTCGGGGCCCCCTGCGGGCCCTGACCCTGCTGCCCTGGGCCCTGCCCACCACGGTGATGGCCCTGGGCTGGCGCTGGATCCTCAACGATCCCCATGGCCCGATCAACGCCGCCATCCGCTCCCTGGGCGGCAGCAGCTACGGCTTCCTCTCCACCCCAGCCACCACCTGGTTCTTCGTGGTGCTGGCGGATGTCTGGAAAACCATGCCGTTCGTGGCCCTGCTGCTGCTGGCGGGGTTGCAGACCATTCCGGTGGATCTGGAGGAGGCCCTGCGCCTGGAGGGGGCCAGCCGCCTGCAGATCCTGCGGCGCCTCACCCTGCCCCTGTTGGTGCCCTACCTCACCCTGGCCCTGCTGTTCCGGCTCGCCCAGGCCCTGGGGGTGTTCGACCTGATCCAGGTGCTCACGGGTGGCGGGCCGGCCGGCAGCACCGAGAGCCTGGCCCTCTATGCCTACCTGAACGCCATGCGGTTCCTCGACTTCGGCTACGCCAGCACCGTCATGCTCGCCACCTTCCTGCTGCTGCTGGTGTCCCTGGGCGGCGGCTGGCTGCTGCTGCGCCGCCACGGCCAGGGGCACGCCACGGAGCGGGCGGCATGAGGCTGCTCGTGCTGCTCTGGAGCCTGGGGCCCCTGCTCTGGCAGCTGCGCACCTCCCTGCTGCGCCCGGAGGCCCTGGTGGCGCCCCTGCGCGAAGGCAATCCCTGGACGCTGGCCAATTACCAGCTGGTGCTCTGCGGAGATCCCCCCTTCTGGCAGTACCTGACCAACAGCACCCTGGTGGGGCTGGCCACCACCCTGCTCACCCTGCTGCTGGCGGTGCCCTGCGCCTATGGCCTGCAGAAGCTGCGGGGTCCGATGCGCTGGGGGGTGGGGCTGGCTCTGGCGGCGGCGGCCATGTTCCCCACCGTGCTGCTGTTCCTGGCCCTGCTGGAGATCGCCAGAAGCTTCGGCCTGGCCAACAACCTGCTCGCCCTCAGCCTGCCCTACGCGGCCCTGTCCCTGCCCCTGGCGGTGCTGCTGCTGCGGGCCGCCTTCGCCGACCTTCCCGGGGAGCTGGAGGATGCGGCACGACTCGAGGGGCTGGGGCTGGGGCAGCGACTCCGATTCGTGCTTCTGCCCTTGCTGGGGCCGGCCCTGGCTAGCACGGCCATCCTGGTGTTCCTGGCCAGCTGGAACGAGTACGCCATCGCCCTCACCTGGATCAGCCGCAGTGATCTGCTCACCCTGCCGATCGCCATCGCCCGGATCGGGGGCGGTTCGGTGTTCACCATCCCCTACGGAGCCTTCGCCGCAGCCACCGTGCTGGGCAGCCTGCCCCTGCTGCTGCTGGTGCTGGTGGCCCAGAGGTCGATCGTCTCGGGACTGACCCGCGGGGCGGTGAAGGGATGAGCCCCAGCTCCGCTGCCGGTCTGGAACTGCGTCAGCTGTGCCGCCAGGTGGGGGATCGGCGCCTGCTGGATCGGCTCGATCTGCAGGTCGCCCCGGGCGAGTGTGTCGCCCTGCTCGGACCCAGCGGCTGCGGCAAATCCACCACCCTGCGCCTGGTGGCAGGGCTCGATCCGGCCAGCGGGGGACAGGTGCTGCTGGACGGCGTGGATCTCACCGGACGAAGCCCGGGTGAACGGCAGGTGGCCATGGTCTTCCAGAGCTACGCCCTCTACCCCCACCTGAGCGTGGAGGGCAACCTGGACCTGGGCCTGAAGGTGCGTGGCATGGCCCCCCGCGAGCGCCAGCAGCGCATCGACGCCACCCTCGAGCTGCTCCAGCTGGGTGAGCTGCGCCAGCGCCGACCCGCCCAGCTCTCCGGCGGCCAGCGCCAGCGGGTGGCCCTGGCCCGGGCCTTGCTGCGCCAACCGCGGATCGTGCTGCTCGATGAGCCGATGAGCAATCTCGATGCCCAGCTGCGGGAGGACCTGCGGCCGGAGCTGCGGCGGCTGCTTTGTGGCCGCGAGCAGCCGGTGATCTACGTCACCCATGACCAGCAGGAGGCCGTGGGCATGGCCGACCGCATCGCCCTGCTTGACGCTGGCCGGCTGCAGCAGGTGGGCAGCCCCAGGGAGCTCTACACCAACCCCGCCAACCGATTCGTCGCCTCCTTCCTGGGGCGGCCGGCGATCAACCTGCTGGCGATCGAGCCCGGGCGTCAGCTGGGCCTGCGGCCCGAGCACATTCACCTGGCCGACGACGGTGGTGTCGCGGCCCGGCTGCTGCGCCGGGAGTGGTGGGGCCACCAGCAACTCCTCTGGCTCCAGACCCAGTGGGGCGCTCTGCGGGTGCTCACCACAGCGGAGGCGCCGATGCACCCGGAGCCCCGCCTGAGCTGGGAGCGGCAGCACGAACTCTGGTTCGATGCCCAGAGCGGCGCCAGACTCCCTCCCCCCTGATGGGCTCGGGGCCGTGGCCTGGCCCTGTTTGGTAAAGTCTCAAACTGGCTCAGGCCTGAATTGTTCACCGTCGTCACAACGTCATGTCCCGGGTCTGTCAGCTCACCGGCAAGCGCGCCAACAACGGCATGGCCGTCAGCCATTCCCACGTGCGCACCAAGAAGCTGCAGCAGGTGAATCTGCAGGAGCGGCGCCTGTGGTGGGCCGAGGGTAAGCGTTTCATCAAGCTGCGGGTGTCCACCAAGGCCCTGAAAACCATCCAGAAAAAGGGTCTCGGCGCCTACGCCAAGGAGTTGGGTGTCAACCTGGCCAAGATCTGAGCCACCGCTGATCCCCTGACCCTGGCTGGGCAAGCAGCATCGCTAGGGTCAGCGCCTGATAGGACCAAGCTCATGGAGCGTCGTGGGTTTCTCGTTGGTGCCGCCTTGGCCGGGGTCGGCCTGCTGGTCCGTCCAGCCCGAGCTGGGGCCTTGGGGGGCACCCTGCCGGCGATCGACCAACCAGCCCCAGCCTTCGATCTCGACGGTGTGGCCCCGGGGGTGGATGGGACCGTGAGGCAGGCCCACCTGGCCACCGATGGGTTCCGGGGACGCTGGCTGATCCTCTACTTCTACCCAAAGGATTTCACCAGCGGTTGCACCCTGGAGGCCCGGGGTTTTCAGCGTGACCTGGCCAGCTTTCACTCCCTCAACGCCGAGGTGGTGGGCGTCAGTGCCGATGACGCCGAGGCCCACCTGTCGTTCTGCGGCAGCGAGGGGCTGGCCTACCCGCTGCTCTCCGATCCCGGCGGGCTCGTCAGCCGTCGCTACGGCTCCTGGCTGGCCCCCTTCTCAGCCCGCCACACCTTCCTGATCGACCCGGACGGAGTGCTGCGCAGCCTCTGGACAGCGGTACGGCCCGCCGGCCATGCCCAGGAGGTGCTGACAGAACTGCAACGGATCCAGAACAGCGGCGATGCCACGATCGCTGCCTGACCTTCCACCGACCCAGTACCCCGTTGCCCGCTCCGATGACCGTCAGCCGCCGCCAACTGCTGCATCTGGCCCTGGGCTCGGCCACAGCCTTGCTCGCCGGCAACCGCCGCGTCCTGGCCGGAAGCGACGCCCCTGCCGATCGGCTGCACTGGCTGGCGACGGCCGACAGCGGCAGCGGCGACCGCCACCAATTCGCCAACGGCAGTGCCATGGCGGCCCTGCATCGCCGCGATCCTGTGGATCTGGTGGTCATGGCTGGGGACAACATCTATGACAATGGCGATATGCGCGAAGTGGGCGCCAAGTTCGAGAGGCCCTACAGAGAGCTGCTCAAGGCCGGTGTCCCGTTTCACGCCGTGCTCGGCAATCACGACATCCGCTCCAACAACGGTGCCGGGCAGATCGCCTACCCGGGCTTCGGCATGAAGGGGCGTTGGTACACCCTGCGGAAGGGCCCGGTTGAATTCTTCATGCACGACAGCAATGTCGACTGGCCTCAGCAGATGAGCTGGCTGAGGTCCGCCCTTGCTGCCAGCCGTGCACCCTGGAAGGTGCTGGTGGGGCACCATCCGATCTATTCATCAGGGCTCTATGGCGACGACCGGGAAGCGATCGGCCGGCTCACCCCGCTGCTGCGCCGCCATGGCGTGCAGCTCTACATCAACGGCCACGATCACAACTATGAGCGCAGCGTCCCGATCGGCGGCACCACATACCTCACCGTCGGCAATGGAGGGGCCGCGCTCAGACCGGTCGTGCCCGGCCCCAACAGCGCCAAGGCGGTGAGCACCTATGGGTTCGCCTCGCTGCAGGCCGACCCTGACAGCCTGACGATTGAGGCGTGGAGCAGCAGCAGCAAGCGACTCGACAAGGCCAGGCTCAACCGCAGCGGTGCCCTGATCTAGCCACGGCGCTGCTCAGGCGATCGCCTGAAGCCTCTGCAGCAGTTCGGCGTGGATGCGGGTCTCGGCGCGGAGCTGCTCGCGCCGATTCTGATCGGGAGGCTGATCGACCAGCGCCTGCCAGGTGGCCGTCAGCGCCACAGCATCCGCGCCGGGCTCGCCGTGCGGCAGACGACCCAGATCGAGACAGGGGCAGCCGAGGGACTCTGCGGCGGCGGTGACCTTCGGGTCGTAGCTGAGGGCAGCGCAGGGGCTGCCGGCCAGGGCAGCGAGGATAAGGCCGTGCAGGCGCATCGCCAACACCAGCGAGGCAGCCCGGAACTGCTGCATCGCCTGCTCCGGGGTGCTGGCCTGCACCACCACGCTGCGGCGCCGCAGGGAAGCGCTGAGCAGGCCGCGCCGGTCGAGTTCTGAAAGCAGATCGCTGTCCTGGTCCTGGTGGAAAGGCAACCAGTGCAGCGGTCGGTCGCAGCGCTCGGCCACGGTGCCTAAGGCCTCCAGCAGCAGGCGCCAGCCGCGACCATCGAGACTGGCTACGGGCCGCCAGCAGAGGATGATCGGGCCGCCCTGGCCTTGCCACTCCTGCGGCGGCAGTGCCCAGACAGGATCACTGCCCTGGCCGGCGTTGATCCCCCAACTGGCGGCAAGCCGGGCGGAGGCCTGGTCGCGCCAGGTGATGCCGCTGGCCTGGCTCAGCAGCAGGCGCGCCAACAGACGGCTGCGCTGGCGGTGCAGGGGCCCCAACCCCTGGCCCCAGAGGATCACGGGCTTGCCCTGGGCCCGGGCCGCCAGCATCAGGGCACCGTAATAGAGAAGACTCTTGAAGCTGGTGCTGTCCTGGAGCAGGCTGCCGCCGCCAAGCACCAGGGCCTGGCAGCGGCCGAGGGCGACGAGCACCGCCCCCAGCCGGCGGCGGTCGGTGGTCTCCACGCCGAACCGGGCGCGCACCTGCTCCTGATCGTGGGCGGTCACCAACGGCTGGCAACCAGCTGGGAGCTGGCCGAGCAGCACCTCCAGCAGGGCGTCGTCGCCGAGGTTGTGCTCGCCGTAGTAGCCGCAGATCAGAGCACGCATCCGACGCAGCGGTGGTTCCGGCTCCGTACATTACGGATCCCACCAGGCCCCGCCCATGCACGCGCTGTCGCTGCCCACCTGGTGGATCCACATCACGTCGGTGCTCGAGTGGATGCTGGCGATCCTCGCCGTGCAGGCCTATGGGCGGCTGCGGCGGGAAGGGGGCTGGCGCTGGCTGGCCCTGGCCATGGTGCCGGCCCTGGTGAGCGCCATGGCGGCCTGCACCTGGCATCTGTTCGACAACAGCGAGGCCCTCAAGGGGTTGGTGGTGCTGCAGGCCGGCCTCACGGCCCTGGGCAACGGGGCCCTGGCCCTGGCCGCCTTGAACCTGCTGCGGCAGCAGCGGCTCGCCCCGGAGGACGGAACCCCGTGAGCCTGCCCCTGGCCAACTGGTTTCAGCACCTGGGTGGGGTGGATCCGGCACCGTTCTTCGTGCTCTCGCTCCTGCCCTACCTGGCCTTCCTGTGGTGGGCGCAGAAGGTGCGGGCCTTTCCGCGCCTGGCGATACGGGGCTTCCAGCTGACGTTGCTGTTCGTGGCGGTCACCATCGCCGCCGCCGTGGTGGCCCAGCAGGTCTACGGGCGGCAGCTGGCGGACGTCGATCCCCTGCACGGCGGCGCCGAGGCCTTCCTGACCCTCAGCAACCTGGTGGTGCTGCTGGGGTTCCGGCTGCTCCCCTCGGAACCACCGGCGGCGGGTTCAGCCGGAACCCAGGTCAACAAGTCTTAAGGGCGCGGGGCGCAGCTCCCCCTGACCCGGAAGATGGGGCGTCAGCAAGTGCATCATGATCGCTCCCCTCCTGGCCATGGCTCCCGCGTCGATCAGCTGGTCTCCCAAGGTGGCCCTGGTCATGATCGTGTGCAACGTCATCGCCATCGCCATCGGCAAGGCCACCATCCAGCAGCAGAACGTGGGTCTGCAGCTGCCCAACAATTCCTTCTTCGGCGGTTTCAGCCACGGCGCCATGCTCGGCACCACCAGCCTGGGCCACATCCTCGGCATGGGCGCGATCCTGGGCCTGGCGTCCCGCGGCGTTCTCTGAGGTTCCGGCGCCGGCTGGACTTCAGCGCCAGCCCAGCAGGTACGGCATGGCCCTGAGGCCGTAGCGCTCGAAGCGATAGCCGAACAGCAGGGCCGATAGATCCTCGGCCCTGCAACCTTCCAGGCCCCGCAGCACCTGGTCGAGACGGCCATCGGCCTTCGGTTCGTGCAGGCTCAGCCAAGTGCGTCGCGCCAGCCGGCCGCTCAGCGACCAGCGCCAGCCCAGGGCTCGCCTCAGTTGGGGCGCATAGTCCCGCATGGCCTGCTGCGCCGAAGCTGAACCGCCTGAGGCTCCCAGAGCGTCCTGCAGCAGGGGAGCCAGCACCGCGCTGCTGGTCAGGGCGTGGCGAATGCCTTCGCCGCCCAGCAGGTTGGCGGTGCTGACCGCATCGCCCAGGCCCACCAGCCGTCCCCGCTGATGGGGTTCCCGGCGGCGGATCGTGCTGCGCACCAGCCCGCCGTGGCGGTCCAGGACCTTGAAGGCCTCGCCAGCCATTTCGTCAGCCAGCAAGCGCCGGCCCACCTCCGTGATCAATCCCCCCAGGGGCGGCTGCTGGCGCTGGGCATCCACCAGCCGGCATACCCCGAGCTTCAGCACCCCCGGCTGCATCGGAAAGATCCAGCCGTAGCCCTGGGGCACCCAGTCGCTGCCGAGGCAGAAACTGAGCCGATCACCCCAGCGCTCCCAGCCGGAGGGAGACACCCGCAGCAGCCACTCCAGGCCGGCGGCCCGCACCAGCCCTTCACGCGGGCGCCGGGCCGGCGGCGGATCCCCCAGCAGGGCCCTGGCCTGGCCAGTGGCATCCACGGTCCAGTCGCTGCTGACGCGCAGCATGGTGCCATCGGGGCGGCGCAGCACGGTGACCATCCGCTCGCCCTGCTGGTGGCTGGAGCAGGCCTGGAGCCCCAGCTGCACCCGGCCGCCCCAACGCAGGCACTGGTCGGCCTGCCAGCGGCGCAGAGCACCGAAATCGAGCACCACACCAAGGGGATGGGGCGAGGCCCAGGTGCGGGTGGCCCTGGCGGGACCGATCAGCTGCCACTGCCGCCAGCGGCTGCCCACCACCTCCGCCGGCAGGCCGAAGTCCTCCATGGACGCGACCGGCAGGGCGGCGCTGCTGAAGGCGGAACGGCTCAGGTCGGACAGGCGATCCACCAGGACGACATCCACGCCTTGAAGAGCAAGACGCCGAGCCAGGTCTCCACCGGCCGGACCGGCCCCCACCACCAGCACCTGGCAGCAGAGGGACGACTCAGACGGCAAGGGCGGTGGGGACGGAGGCGCGGAACACAGGACCGAAACGCTCGTGGATGCGATCGGCCATCTGGGCGGGGGTGAGGCCGAGGCTTTCCTTGCTCTGGTCGGGACTGGCGTGATCGACAAGGACGTCCGGGATGCCGATGCGCAGCACCGGGACGGTCAACTCGTGGTCGTTGAGGGTTTCCACAACCGCCGCACCGAAGCCACCGGCCAGGGCGCCTTCCTCCATCGTCACGACCCGGCCGATCCGCCGCGCCAACGGCAGGATCAGGGCCTCATCGAGGGGGCGCAGGAAGCGGGCATTGACCACCGCCGCCCGCAGACCCTTCTCCTGCAGGAGGCCGGCGGTGGCCATGGCCGGCGCCACCATGGCGCCGTAGGCCACGATCAGCACGTCATCGCCGTCGGTGAGCAGCTCACCGCGGCCGATCTCCAGGGGCTGCCAGCCCTCGTCCATCAGGGGCACCCCTTCCCCTTCCCCCCGGGGGATGCGGATGGCACAGGGGCCGTCGTGGGCGATCGCGGTGACCAGCATGCGTTGCAGTTCGGCCTCGTCCTTCGGGGCCATCACCGTGAAGTTCGGCACGGCCCGCAGGTAGCTGATGTCGTACTGGCCCTGGTGGGTGGGGCCGTCGGCGCCGACGATGCCGGCCCGATCCAGCACGAAGGTGACCGGCAGCTTCTGGATGCCGACGTCATGGATGAGCTGGTCGTAGGCGCGCTGCAGAAAGGTGCTGTAGATGGCCACCACCGGCCGCAGACCTTCGCAGGCCATGCCCGCCGCCATCGTCACGGCGTGCTGCTCGGCGATGCCCACATCGAAATACTGCTGGGGCAACGCCTTCTCCAGCAGATCCAGCCCGGTGCCGGTGGCCATGGCGGCGGTGATGCCCACCACCCTGGGATCCTGCTCGCAGATCTTGACCAGCGTCTGGCCGAAGACCTTGCTCCAGCTGGGGGGCTTGGGCTTGCTGGAGGGGTAGGCCTTACCGGTGGCCAGATCGAAGGCCGACTGGGCGTGGTAACCCACCTGGTCGGCCTCGGCGTAGGGGTAGCCCTTGCCCTTGGTGGTGGCCACGTGCACCAGCACCGGACCCTCGCAGCGGTGCGCCGCCTGAAAGGTCCGCACCATCTCGGGGATGTCGTGGCCGTCGATCGGGCCCACGTAGGTGAAGCCCAGCTCCTCGAACACGGCCCCCACCTTGGGCACCGCCAGCCGTTTCATGCTCTCCTTGAGCGTCTTGAGCTCGGTGGGCAGTTCGCCGTGCAGGAAGGGGAGGTGCTTCACCGCCTCCTCGGCGCTGCCGGAGAGGAACTGGACCGGCTTGCTGAGCCGCATGCGGTTGAGGTGGGTGGAGAGGGCCCCCACCGGCGCTGAGATCGACATGTCGTTGTCGTTCAGCACCACGAGCAGCTTCGTGCGCGGCAGGTGGCCCGCATGGTTGATGGCCTCCAGGGCCATGCCGCCGGTGAGGGCCCCATCGCCGATCACGGCGACACATTTGAAATCGTCGCCACGGCGGTCGCGGGCCAGGGCCATGCCCAGGGCCGCCGAGATGCTGGTGGAGGCGTGGCCGGCACCGAAGTGATCGAAGCGGCTCTCGCTGCGTTTGAGATAACCAGCCACACCGCCCTTCTGGCGAAGGGTGTGGAAATCCTTGTAGCGCCCCGTGACCAGCTTGTGGGGATAGGCCTGGTGGCCCACATCCCACACCACCCGGTCGTGATCGAGGTCGAGGGTTTGGTACAAGGCCAGGGTGAGTTCCACGACCCCCAGCCCCGGACCCAGGTGCCCACCACTGGTGGAGACCACCTCCAGATGCTTCTCGCGGATCTGGCGAGCCATGGCCTCGAGTTCTGCGGTGCTCAGGCCGTGCAGCTGATTCGGATGGCTCAGCTCGCTCAGATGCATGCCCTTCCTTGCTTCCAGGTGGCCAATCTACGGGGTTCGCTCCGACCCACGGCGGCGAACGCCACCGTTGCAGGGTCGGGTTGCGACACTGGGGCCATGACTTTGGCCGCCCACGACGACGCCTTTCTCGAGACCACCGCCTACCTGCAGCGGATCCTGCGGGCCCGGGTCTATGACGTGGCGATCGAATCCCCCCTCGACCCCGCCCCCAACCTGTCCCGCCGGCTCCTCAACCAGGTGCTGCTCAAGCGGGAGGATCTCCAGCCCGTGTTCAGCTTCAAGCTGCGCGGCGCTTACAACAAGATGGCGGGCCTTGATCGGGCCGAACTCGACCGGGGAGTGATCGCCGCCAGCGCCGGCAACCATGCCCAGGGGGTGGCCCTGGCCGCCCAGCGGCTGGGCTGCACGGCCGTGATCGTGATGCCAATCACCACACCGGACATGAAGGTGCGCTCGGTGGCGGCCAGGGGAGCCGAAGTGGTGCTGCATGGCGACACCTACGACGAGGCCTGCGAGGAGGCCCACCGGCTGCAGCGGCAGCGGGGACTCACCTTCATCCATCCCTTCGACGACCCGGATGTGATCGCCGGCCAGGGCACGATCGGCCTGGAGATCCTGCGCCAGTGCTCCGATCCCCCCGACGCCATCTACGTGGCGGTGGGCGGTGGCGGGCTGATCGCCGGCATCGGCGCCTACGTCAAGAGCCTCTGGCCCCAGGTGGAGGTGATCGGGGTCGAGCCGAGCGATGCCGACGCCATGACCCGTTCCCTGGCGGCGGGGGAGCGGGTGCGGCTCGACCAAGTGGGCCTGTTCGCTGACGGCGTGGCCGTGCGCCAGGTGGGCGTCCACACCTTCGCCCTGGCCCAGCGTTGTGTCGATCGCATGGTCACGGTGGACACCGATGAGATCTGCGCCGCTATCAAAGATGTCTTCGAGGACACCCGCTCGATCCTGGAGCCGGCGGGCGCCCTCTCGGTGGCTGGCATGAAGAAGGACGTGGCGCAGCGTCAGCTGCGGGACCGGACCCTGGTGGCGGTGGCCTGCGGCGCCAACATGAACTTCGACCGGCTGGCCTTCGTGGCGGAACGGGCCGAGCTCGGCGAGGAGCGGGAAGCCCTGCTGGCGGTGGAGATCCCCGAGCAACCCGGCAGCCTGGCGCGGTTCTGCGCCGTCCTCGGCCAGCGCAGCCTCACCGAGTTCAGCTACCGCCTGGCCGACCCCCGGCTGGCCCACATCTTCGTGGGGGTGCAGATCAGCGGCCACCAGGACACCCGCCAGCTCATGGAGGCCCTGGAGGAGCACGGGTTTCCCTGCCTCGACCTCAGCGGCGACGAGCTGGCCAAGCTCCATCTCTGCCACATGGTGGGGGGACGGCTGCCGGCGAGCGCCGGGGCGGCCCTGAACCAGGGAGAGGAGCGGCTCTACCGCTTCATGTTCCCAGAACGGCCCGGGGCCCTGATGGCGTTCGTGAACGCCCTGCATCCCAACTGGAACATCAGCATCTTTCACTACCGCAACCACGGCGCCGACGTTGGCCGCATCGTGGTGGGGGTGCAGGTGCCGCCTGGGGAGCTGGAGGCCTGGCAGGCCTTCCTCGCCGATCTCCCCTACCAGCACTGGGAGGAGACCCACAACCCGGCCTACCGCCTGTTCCTGGGGGAAGTGGGCCACAGCCTGCCGCCACGCCCTGCCGCCCTTCCCCATGGCTGAACCCGAACCCTTCTGCGGCCTGTCCCTGCCGGCTCGGCTGGAGGCCATCCTTTACCTCAAGGGGCGGCCGCTGGAGCTGGGGGAGCTGGCCACCATCGCCGGCATCGAGCGGGACGCGGCCGAGCTGGCCCTGATCACCCTGATGGCCGACTACGCCCACCGGGACACGGCCCTGGAGATTCATCAGGACGGGCAGCGCTACGCGTTGCAGCTGCGGGCGGGCCTGGGGGATCTGGTGCAGAACCTGCTGCCGGTGGATCTCTCCATCGCCGCCCTGCGCACCCTGGCCACGATCGCCCTCAAGAAACGGCTGCTGCAGTCGGAGCTGGTGGAGCTGCGCGGCTCGGGGGCCTACGAGCACATCAAGGAACTGCTGGCCCAGGACTTCATCGAGCGCCGCCGCCAGAGCGACGGACGCTCCTACTGGCTCAGCCTGAGTGAGAAGTTCCATCGCACCTTCTCCCTGAAGGCCGACGACCTGGCGGCCCTGGGCTCGCGCCTGGCGGCCGCCGAGACAGACGCGAGCCCGCCGTCACCCGACGAAGAGGCGGATCCATAGAGTTGGCTGGCGGTTGCAGCCCACCCCTCGACCCTTTCCATGAACATCCTCGTCTTCCTGCTCCAGGTGCTGGCCCAGACCCTCAGCATCTACCTCCTGGTGCTGCTGGTCCGGGTGCTGCTGAGCTGGTTCCCCAACCTCGACTGGAGCAACCCGGTGCTCTCCAGCGTCAGCGCCATCACCGACCCCTACCTCAACGCCTTTCGCGGCCTGATTCCCCCGCTGGGCGGCATCGACCTTTCGGCGCTGGTGGCCTTCATCGCCCTGCAGCTGGCCCAGAGCCTCCTGGGGGCTTCGATCGCCACCCTTTCCGGCGGCCTGCCCTACTGAGCGGACGGATCGTCGGAGGTCCCCAGGGCCTCTTCCAGGGGCAGGAGTTCATCGTCCGCCCCGGCCCGGGTGCGCACCGGGGCGCTGAAGCCCCTCGCCTTGACGCTGCGGGTGCCGAGGGGGCCCGGGGTGCCGGCCGGCACGGCCAGGCGCAGGGCGAAGCTGGAGCGGCCGGGCGGCACATCGCCGATCGAACCCACCCGGGTGCGGTTCGGCAGCACCGGCTCACCGCTGGCATCGAGGATCAGGCCGAAGACATCGGTGTCCATGACGGGCTTGCCACCGGGGTTGACCACCACACCCCGCAGGGCCCAGCAGCTGGCCCCACTGGGGCGGGCCAGCTCAGGCTGGGTGCCGGGGTCGTCGGCGGGACAGGGCTCGACCACCACTTCAGACACCTTCAGATCGGTGGCGGCCGCCAGGGCTGGCACGCTGAGCAGCATCAGCAGTCCCAGGAGCAGACCTGCCACCCGTCGGGCCAGGGTGGCCCAGGCGATTCCTCGCTGCTTCACCGCCGATCGCCGCTGCCTCCGATCACGTTACGGTCCGCGCGGCTGACCAGCTTGGCCAGATTGGCGCCGGCCACGTCTTCAAGATCCAGTCCCAGCTCCGTGGCCAGCTGGGCTACATACCAGAGCACATCGCCCAGCTCCAGCCGCAGGTCGTCGCGGACCTCGGGGCCGAACACGCCGCCCCGGTCCCGCAACACCTTCTTCACCTTGTCGGCCACCTCGCCGGCCTCGCCGCACAGCCCCAGCGTGGGATAGAGGATGTTGGCGCCCACGTCCGGGTAGCGCGCCGTCTCACGGGAGCGTTGCTGGTAGTCCTGAAAGTCCATTTCAAGCGCGCTCTGGGCAAGTCCGGATGGTAGTTTCCGCCCTTGTACAAGGTCGTCCAATGGCCCCTCACGATCTCATGCGTCGCACAAAGATCGTGGCCACGATCGGCCCGGCCACCGAGTCGCCTGAGGTGCTGCGGCAACTGATCGCCGCCGGAGCCACCACCTTCCGTCTCAACTTCTCCCACGGCGACCACAGCGACCACGCCGATCGGATCGCCACCATCCGCCAGGTGGCCCACGAGCTGGGGGTGCACATCGGCATTCTTCAGGATCTCCAGGGCCCCAAGATCCGCCTGGGACGCTTCCAGGCCGGTCCGATCACCCTGGCCAAGGGGGACCCCTTCGCGCTCACCTCCTGCGCCGTCAACTGCGACAACACGATCGCCACCGTCACCTACGACCGGCTGGCGGATGAGGTGACCAACGGCAGTCGGATCCTGCTCGACGACGGCCGGGTCGAAATGGTGGTGGTGGAGGTCGACGGCCCCGGGCAGACCCTGAAGTGCAGGGTCACCGTGGGCGGGGTGCTCTCCAATAACAAGGGGGTCAACTTCCCTGACGTGCAGCTGTCGATCCGGGCCCTGACCCCCAAGGACCGCCGCGATCTGACCTTCGGACTGCAGCAGGGCGTCGACTGGGTCGCGCTCAGCTTCGTGCGCAATCCCTCCGACATGCTGGAGATCCGCGAGCTGATCCGCAGCCAGGGCCACAACACCCCGGTGGTGGCCAAGATCGAGAAGTTCGAGGCGATCGATGCCATCGACGCCATCCTTCCCCTCTGTGACGGGGTGATGGTGGCCCGCGGGGACCTCGGGGTGGAGATGCCCGCCGAGGAGGTGCCCCTGCTGCAGAAGGAGCTGATCCGCAAGGCCAACAGCCTCGGCATTCCGATCATCACGGCCACCCAGATGCTGGATTCGATGGCCTCCTGCCCGCGGCCCACCCGGGCCGAGGTGAGCGATGTGGCCAACGCCATCCTCGACGGCACCGATGCGGTGATGCTCTCCAACGAAACCGCCGTGGGCGACTACCCCGTGGAGGCCGTGGCCACCATGGATCAGATCGCCCGCCGCATCGAGCGCGACTACCCCCAGCGGGTGCTAGACAGCCACATGGCCACCACCATCCCCAACGCCATCTGTCAGGCGGTCAGCAGCATCGCCCGCCAGCTCAACGCCGCCGCGATCCTGCCCCTCACCAAGACCGGATCCACGGCGCGCAGTGTCAGCAAGTTCCGCCCCAGCACGCCCATCCTGGCGATCACCTCCGACGTCAGCGTGGCCCGCCAACTGCAGCTGGTCTGGGGGGTCAACCCGCTGCTGATCCACGATGAGCCCAGCAGCAGCCGCACCTTCAGCGTGGCCATGGCCGCTGCCAAGGAGCTGGGTCTGCTGAGCGCCGGCGATCTGGTGGTTCAGACCGCCGGCACCCTGGAGGGGGTGAGTGGCTCCACCGATCTGGTCAAGGTGGGCATCGTCTCGGCCGTGATGGGGCGCGGCGTGGGCATCGGCAGCGGCACGATCAGCGGCAAGGTGCGCCTGGCCAGCACCCCGGAGGAGGCGGCTCGCCTTGAGCCCGGTGAAATCCTGGTGGTGCGCGAAACGAGCGCCGCCTACCTGGAGGCGATCCGCAAGGCCCGGGGGGTGATCGCCGAGGAGGAAGGTCGCCAGAGCCATGCGGCCGTGATCGGCGAGCGGCTGGGCGTGCCCGTGATCGTGGGCGTGGCCAATGCCACGTTTGAACTGCGGATGGGGGAAGTGGTCACCCTTGACGTTCAGGATGGGGTTGTGCATCGGGGTGCCCAGAGCACCCACCCCTCGGCGGTGCCGTCGTTCCTCTAGAACCGAAATCCCTCCGGCTGCGCCGCCATGGCCTCCAAGCTGCCCCTGAGCGAAACGGTGGCCATGGCGTTGCTGACGCTGCGCTCGAATCGCCTGCGCAGCCTGCTCACCATGCTGGGCATCGTCATCGGCAACGCCTCGGTGATCACCCTGGTAGGGGTGGGACGGGGCGCCCAGAACCTGGCCGAGAGCCAGCTCAGCACCCTGGGAGCCAACGTGCTGTTCGTGGTGCCCGGCAACAACGACACGCGGCGCCAGGGGATCGAGATGCCCCGCACCCTGGTGCTGGAGGACGCCAAGGCCATCGCCGAGCAAGTGCCCAGCGTGCGCCGGGTCGCCCCCCAGATCACCCTGAATGCCGTGGCCCAGGCCGGCGGCTTCAGCTCCTCGGTCTCGGTGTCGGGGGTGACGCCCGAGTTCCTGCCGGTGCGCAGCTTTGAGGTGGCCAGGGGGCGCTTCATCGACAAGCGTGATGTGCAGGGGGCCCGCAACGTGGTGGTGATCGGCCCTGATCTGCAGGAGAAGCTGATGCCCACCGGCGAAGCCCTGGGCCGCCAGCTGCGCATTCGCGACAAGTCCTTCGAGGTGATCGGTGTGCTGGCACCGAAGGGGGCCGTGTTCGGCTCCAACCAGGACGAGAACGCCTACATCCCCCTCACCACCATGGTGAGCCAGCTGAGTGGGCGTGATCCCACCTTCGGCATCAGCCTCACGTTCATCAGTGTGGAGGCCCGCGACGAAGCCAGCACCGGAGCGGCGGCGTTCCAGATCACCAACCTGCTGCGCCAGCGCCACCGGCTGCTTCGGGAGGACGACTTCGCCGTGCGCTCCCAGAAGGATGCCCTCACCATCGTCGGCACGATCACCGGCGGCCTCACCCTGATGCTGGGGGCCATCGGTGCGGTGTCGCTGCTGGTGGGAGGGATCGGAATCATGAACATCATGCTGGTGTCGGTGAGTGAACGCACCGAGGAGATCGGCCTGCGCAAGGCCCTCGGCGCCCGCAGCAGTGACGTACTGCTGCAGTTCCTGGTGGAGTCGCTGGTGCTCGCCAGCCTCGGTGGCGTCATCGGCAGTGCCCTGGGGCTGGGAACGGTGGCCCTGGTTGGGGCCCTCACCCCGCTGCCGGCCACGATCGAGGCCGGCACCGTGCTGCTGACGGTGGGTCTGTCCGGCTCGATCGGCCTGTTCTTCGGCGTGGTGCCGGCGCGGCGGGCGGCACGGCTCGATCCGATTGCGGCCCTGCGAAGCCTCTGATCCCCACCCTCTCAGCAAGGATGCAGCGCGGTTGCCAGCGGCCCTAGCCAGCCGTGGCGCCGACGGGAAGAGAAGAAAACCTTAAGAGTCGCAATCCGTCGTCTTCGTCACCGAATCCCCACAGCCGCAATGTCTTGATGGTGGGGACGTTGCCGCAAGACGGTGTTGGATCAGCTGGCCAGGTCTGAACAGGTGGATTGCGGTTACCGGAATGGCTCCGATCGCATGATCATCCTGCGCTGCATCGGGCCAGATCAGTTCTTTCTGGAACGGGTGGTCTTTCCCTTTGAACTCCTGACCTTTCAGTGTCCAGCCCGTAGCGAAGTGGAGATCTGGACCCATGGTCTCGGCGGCCCCGAACTGCTCGAATCGATCGAGGCCTGTGAGCTGGTCATGGAATCAGCCCCCGTCCCCGAGGCCGTCGCGGGCGGCGCGGAGCTTGCCGTGGGCGGCATCGAAGCCAACCCCTGGCTCCAGGCGGGCTGAGCCGAGGGGAAGCCAACCGCCGAAGACGTCAAGCTTGAGGCCGGAACCCTCCCGCAGCCGGGCCGCCCGCTCTTAAGGTTGTTCAAAAGCTTCACAACCATGAATCAGCGCTGGCGTGTCCTTGCCCTGTGGCTGTTGCCGATCGCCGTGGCCCTGTTCCTGGGCTGGCAGTTGCTGAGTTCAGGGGGGCGGCTGGCGCCCGGGCCATCGGGAGACACCACCGCGCCCCGCAATGCCGCCGTGGCCCGCATGAGTTATGGCCGCTTCCTTGATTACGTCGAAGCAGGCAGGGTCACGGCGGTCGACATCTACGACGGCGGCCGCACCGCGGTGATCGAGGCGGTGGATCCCGACCTCGACAACCGGGTGCAGCGCCTGCGGGTGGATCTGCCCGGCATCGCCCCCGAACTGATCAACAAGCTCAAGGACCAGGGCATCAGCTTCGATGTCCACCCCCCCAAGGCCACGCCGCCGGCCCTGGGCCTGCTGGGCAACCTCCTGTTCCCGCTGCTGCTGATCGGTTCGCTCATTTTCCTGGCCCGGCGTTCCTCGGGCATGCCCGGCGGGCCTGGCCAGGCGATGCAGTTCGGTAAGTCCAAGGCCCGCTTCGCCATGGAAGCCGAAACCGGTGTCAAGTTCGATGACGTGGCCGGCGTCGAGGAAGCCAAGCAGGACCTGCAGGAAGTGGTCACCTTCCTTAAAACCCCGGAGCGCTTTACCTCCGTGGGGGCCAAGATTCCCCGCGGCGTGCTGCTGGTCGGTCCCCCAGGCACCGGCAAGACCCTGCTGGCCAAGGCCATCGCCGGTGAGGCCGGGGTGCCCTTTTTCTCCCTGTCGGGTTCCGAGTTCGTCGAGATGTTCGTGGGTGTTGGCGCCAGCCGCGTCCGGGATCTGTTCAAGCGAGCCAAGGAGAACAGCCCCTGCCTGATCTTCATCGATGAGATCGACGCCGTCGGACGGCAGCGCGGCGCCGGAATCGGTGGCGGCAACGACGAGCGGGAGCAGACCCTCAACCAGCTGCTCACCGAGATGGATGGGTTCGAGGGCAACAGCGGCATCATCATCATTGCGGCCACCAACCGTCCTGATGTTCTGGATTCGGCCCTGATGCGTCCCGGCCGTTTCGATCGCCAGGTCCAGGTGGATGCCCCCGACATCAAGGGTCGCCTGTCGATCCTGAAGGTGCACAGCCGCAACAAGAAGCTGGCCGAGGATGTCTCCCTGGAGATGATTGCCCGCCGCACACCGGGCTTCACCGGCGCCGACCTGGCCAACCTGCTCAATGAGGCGGCGATCCTCACGGCCCGGCGTCGCAAGGAGGCCACCGGCCTGGCGGAGATCGACGACGCCGTCGACCGGATCATCGCCGGCATGGAGGGCAAGCCCCTCACCGATGGCCGCAGCAAACGTTTGATCGCCTATCACGAGGTGGGCCATGCCCTGGTGGGCACCCTGGTGAGGCAGCACGATCCCGTCCAGAAGGTCACCCTGATTCCCAGGGGCCAGGCCCAGGGCCTCACCTGGTTTGCCCCCGACGAGGAGCAGATGCTGGTGAGCCGGGCCCAGCTGCGGGCTCGCATCATGGGGGCCCTGGGCGGCCGCGCGGCCGAGGATGTGGTGTTCGGCCATTCGGAGGTCACCACCGGCGCCGGCGGTGACATCCAGCAGGTGGCCTCAATGGCCCGGCAGATGGTCACCCGCTTCGGCATGAGTGATCTGGGCCCGATGTCACTGGAGGCGGGCAACCAGGAGGTGTTCCTCGGCCGCGACCTGATGACACGCAGCGATGTGTCCGATGCCATCGCCCACAAGATTGATGGGGCTGTGCGTCACATCGTTCAGAGTTGCTACACCGACACCGTCAAGTTGGTGGCCGAGCATCGCGCCTGCATGGATCGTCTTGTGGAATTGCTGATCGAGAAGGAAAGCCTCGATGGCGATGAATTCCGCCTGATCGTCTCGGAATTCGCCACGATCCCTGACAAGGACCGTTTCTCCCCCCTGCTCACGGCTGCGGATCTGGCCTCCGCCAACCACCAGGACGTGGTCGTCGCTGATCCAGCAGAGGCCACCTGAAGCCGGGAGGCATCCTCAGCTCAGTCATGGAAAAGGCCTGCCAATGCAGGCCTCGCCAGCCTCTCAGCTTCAGACCGGGCGGATGGGACGCTTTTCGATCACCTTGTCGATGAGGCCGTAGGCCATCGCTTCGGCCGGAGACATGAAGAAGTCGCGATCGGTGTCGATCTGGATCTGCTCGAGATCCCGTCCGGTGCGGCTGGCCAGCTCCCGGTTGAGCTTGTTCTTGAGGTAGAGGATCTCATCGGCCTGGATGCGGATGTCGCTGGCCTGGCCACGGGCCCCACCCAGGGGCTGGTGGATCATGATCCGGGAATGGGCCAGGCTGCTGCGCTTGCCCTTGGCTCCGGCGCAGAGAAGAAAGGCCCCCATGCTGGCCGCGAGGCCCACACAGACGGTCTGCACATCGGGTTTGATGTGCTGCATGGTGTCGAAGATGCCGAGGCCGTCGTAGACCGAACCGCCCGGAGAATTGACGTAGAGGAAAATATCCTTCTCAGGATCTTCCGCCTCCAGAAACAGCAGCTGGGCCACCACACGGTTGGCGGATTCCGCAGTCACCGGTTCCCCGAGGAAGATGATCCTCTCCCGCAGCAGGCGGGAATAGATGTCAAAGGCTCTTTCACCGCGACCCGACTCCTCGATGACGATCGGGATCATGGGCTCCAGACAGACGATTGAAACAATCCTACCCAGCCGCCGATCGGGTCGAGTGCCTGCAGCGCTATGGTCGCAGCACCGAAGAATCCAACAGCGTGAGCGCTGCTCTCACCGTCGCCGACAGCAAGCGGGCCTTCCATGGCGCCTTCCCCCACGTCATCGGTCCCCTCTACCGGCGCATGGTCGACGAATTACTGGTGGAGCTCCACCTGCTGAGCCGCCAGAAAGGCTTCCAGAGTGATCCCCTCTTCGCCGTTGGTCTCGTTCAGGTGTTCGACGGCTTCGCCCGCGGCTACCGGCCCGAGGACCAGAAGGCCCCCCTGTTTGAGGCCCTGTGCGCCTCCTCCGGGTATGACGGCCCTGATCTGCGCCGCCAATGCGTCGAGGCCCTGGCCGCCATGGGGCGCCACAGCCAGCAGGAGGTGCGTCAGTGGATCGAAGCCCAGGGGGAAGGGGCACCGGCGCCGGTGGCCACGGCCATGGCCAGCATCCGCCGGCCGGATTTCCACTACTCACGCCTGATGGCCGTCGGCCTGCTCGCTTTGCTGGAGCAAGCCCTCGCCGACGACGCCATGGAACCCCAGGCCCTGCGCCAGCTCGCCCACGACATCGGCTTCTCGATCGGCCTGCTGCGGGACCGTCTCGACAAGGACCTCTCTCTCTACGCCAGCAACCTCGAGAAGATGTCCATGGCCGTCGAGCTGATGGAGGAAACGGTGGCCGCCGAGCGGCGCCGGCGCGAGCGGCAGGAGATTACGGGATCACCCGAAGGCGTCCCCTCAGCCAGCTGACCCCACCGGCGCCAGGGGCGGCCTCCATCGCCAGCTGGTCGGCGCGACGCACCAGATCGGGCAGCGGTTCGGGCAGCAGGCCCAGCTGATCCAGGCCCTGGGGGCGCACCCGCAGCCACAGCGAGCCTGAGCCGGGCGCCTGTACACCAGTGGTGGTCATGGTCTGCCAACGGGACGGCACCGGACCGAGAAACAACAGAAGCTGGGCTTGGGGCCCGCTCTCCCCGATCCAGCGCCACCCCCCCAGAACCACCCCATCCTCCCGGCGCCAGGTGGCCGCCAGTGCCTGGGACGGCGGACTGGCGCCAGGCACGTCCTGCAGGGCCTGGGCCTGCAGGGAACGGGCCAGGCCGAGCAACAGCTCTCGCCAGGCCTGGTGGTCGGGCCCGACCGCCACCTGGAGCTCGAGCGAAGCCTGGAAGGGGCCACTGGCCTGGGGCTGGAGCCGCAGACGGAACGGGGAACGGCGCAGCAGGGCCAGGCCCTTGGTGTCGATGCCGTAGCGCGCGGCAAGGGGATCCCGGATCAGCTGCCGCGACAGCAACCCGCGGAACAGCTGCTCCAGGGAGGATCCCTGGAGTTCCAGCAGCAGGTCGCTCGGAAGGGGCGGCAGGCTGGAGGCCGCACCGTCGGTGGCACGGACGGATCGGGCCGTACCCGCCGCCGCGGCACGGTCGGTGGCTTCGCCCCGCCAGCGCAGCTCGGAGGACTCCAGCGAGAGGGAGAGGGAGAGGCATCCCTCCTGGTAGGCCTCCAGCAGCGGGGCCAGCGGCCCCACCAGGGCGCCAAGACCGGAAGCGTTCCAGAACACCCCCTGACCGCTCTCCAGCCTGGGGAGGCAGGCGCTGTACAGCCCGCGCCCGGCCCGCTGATCGGGCCGCAACTGATCCTGGAGCAGGCGCCGTGAGAGGGGATCCGGCGCCACCACCAGCAGATTCCCCACCCGCAGGCCATTGGCGGGCAGGGGGCGCTGGGAGCCGGTGTTGTCCTGGACGGCCAGGTAGGCCCCTGCTTCGGCATGGGGGCCCCAGAACTGCCACCAGGTGCGGCGCTGCTCCCGCCACAGCCGGTTGGCCGGGGCGACGCCGAAGCGCTCACGCCAGAGGGCCGGCACGGGCCGATCCGGACTGGCGGCAAAGCTCTGCAGCAGGCTGCTCGCCGCCATGAGCTGCTCGAGCCCCTGGGCCCTGGGCCTGGGCCAGCGCCACAGGGCCAGGCCGGGCAGCAGCAGCAGCACCAGGAGCGTGGCCGCGGTGGCCGGCAGCGGCAGCCGTGGCAGCGGCAGCCGTGGTAGGGCCGGTGCCACCAGAGAACGTCGCAGACGATCGAACGGACGGCTCATGCAAACGCCGACAGGGTTCGGCCTCGGTGGGTCATGGGCTGCCCCGGTGATCGCCGGGTCAAACCGCCATGGCTGAACCGGGACCAGCCATGGGCCTCAGGAGCGGGAGCGTCCTTCGGTGGAGCGACGGCGGCGGCGGTCACGCCATTCGACGGTGGACAAGTAGATGACGCCCGCGCTCACGAACAGGAGCAGGGCGGAGGCCAGACCCGCCAGCAGGGTGGTGGTGGGGAAGGCCAGATCAGAAACCGATGCTGTTGTCACCGTTGCGGCCCCACACCACCATGGCGATCGAGAAGGTGAAGATGGCCGCCAGGGCGGACCAACCAAGGGTGATCAGCATCGAGCCCGATTCAAGGATGATCGCATGTTACCTACGCTGGTGACCGGCAGGCGCTGAAGGCCCCATGGTCGTTGCTCCATCGAGAAGTCCCGCCCAGGCAGGGCAGCGCCTCCAGGAGCGCTATCCCAACGTGAACGTCATCGTTCTCGACGATGACGTCAACACGTTCCAGCACGTTGTGGAGGCCCTGGTGCGGCACCTCCCCGGCATGCAGCCCGATCAGGCCTGGACCCTGGCCCACCGGATCGATGGGGAGGGCTCGGCGGTGGTCTGGAGCGGTCCGCTGGAGCAGGGGGAGCTTTACCACCAGTTGCTCACCGCCGAGGGTCTGACCATGGCACCGCTGGGCCAGGGCTGAGGAACGGCCATGGCTCGGCTCGTGATCACCCACAGCACCTACGTGGAGGGGCTCATCCCGCTGTTGCGCCGGCTGGCCACCCTGCCGGGCATCGACACGATCACGCCGGCGGTGATCTCACGGGTGAGGGGCCGCAGCATCGGTTTGCGGCTGCGGGTGTCGAGCCCGATCACCGGAGGCCACAAGCTGCTGGCCCGCAGGGGCAGCACGGCTCAGGAGGTCTTTGTGGTCACGCGCCTGAGCCGGGACCAGCTGCAGGAGGCGCTGGATCAGCTGACGAACTGAGCAAGCTGGTGGGAGCGACCCGCTCGTAGACCGCCGGGGTGCAGAAGCGGCCATAGGCGCCGGCCTCCCGGAACCAACTCACCCCTTCCACCTCTTTCAGATCGTTGGGACGCAACCCCCAGCGTCGCTCGAGGTAGGCGGCCGCAGCATCCGCATCGAAGCGGGGTTGGCCCCAGGCCACAACCGCCAGGGCCAGGGCCCGAACCCGCACTGCACCGGCCGGACTCTCCTGGATGTCCTCCTCCAGCAGAAAGGTGCGGAAGTCGCCGTGGCTCTCCCCTTCCAGGGGGTACTTCTGCAGATACAGCGCCCGGGCACGGGGGAAGACGGGGCCCGGGGCGCGGGCCAGCAGGCGCTCGAACGACGACTGGAAGCTCGGAAGCTCGCTGATCACGGCGGCGGATGGACGTTCCACCAGCATGCCGGGCCGGGCGCCATCGGAAGGTGAAGAAAGGGGTGGACCGCCGTGCCGTCTTGCCCCAGTGTTCGACCTGGATGAACCAGGTGGGGAGTCAGGGGCGGGGCTTCGTTTCCGGCCGTGAGGCCGGTATACGTTGCCGTCGCTGAAGACTCCCCGCGTCGAAAGGGAGTCAGATCAGAAAACTGTGAAAGGCAGTCACCAACACAGCAGTCCGCAAGAACTCTAAGTGGCAGAACCGGGCAGCGGCCAGATGGCGCGCACCTGCGCCAGCCTGCGTTGTTTGTCCAGCTCACGCTCGGCGTCCGTGCGGCCCTCGAGCAGCAGGGTGAGGTGGCCCAGCTTGCGGCCGGCCCCGCCCCCCTGCTTGCCGTACCAGTGCAGGTGGGCGCCTGGGAGCGCCTCCAGGGCCTGGCGCCGCTCCAGCTGGTCGGCATCGCCACCCTCGGGAGCGAGCAGGTTGACCATCAAGGCACCGGGCACCACGGCGTCGGTGGCGCCCATCGGCAGTCCGGCGACGATGCGCACCTGCTGGGAGAACTGGCTGGTGCGGCAGGCCTCGATCGTCAGGTGGCCGGAGTTGTGGGTGCGGGGGGCCAGCTCGTTGACCTGCAGACCCGAGGGCCCGTAGAAGAACTCGATCGACAACACGCCCACGTAATCGAGGGCAGTAAGCAGGGAGACGGCCACGTTGCGGGCGAACACCTCGACCCGGTGATCCACCGGCGCGGGGAAGAGCACCCAGTCGCAGACGCGTCGGTGCTGGTGCGTCTGCACCAGGGGGTAGCAAGCCACCGTGCCGTGCCGGTCGCGGCAGGCCACCAACGCCAGCTCCTGCTCGAAACGCACCAGCTCCTCGAGAATCCAGTCGTCGGCGTCGACCCTGGCAAGCAGCTCCTCGAGCGCGGCCAGGTCGGCCAGGGGCACCGTGCCCCGGCCGTCGTAGCCCCCGCGGCTGGCCTTGGCCATCATCGGAAAATCGAAGCCCTCGGGAAGGCGGGGAGCCGCTGGGGACAGAGTGGGGCGTGGCTGGCTCACTGGCACGGTGGCCTGCCCCCCGTGCGCTGGACCGGGGGCAGCGGGCTGGAACACATCGGCCAGGGGAAACCAGCGCGGGGCCGGCAGGTGCAGGTCGCCCAGCAGTCGCCGCTGCCCCGCCTTGCTCACCAGGGGACGCAGCGCCTCGAGTCCCGGCAGGAACTGGAGAGCAGGACCCTCAAGCGGCTGCAGGGCCTCCAGGGGAATCCACTCGTTTTCAAAACTGATGGCGCTGCAGCGGCTGGCCAGCTCCCGGGTGGCGGCCACGTCATCGACGGCAGCCAGAACCACACTGGCCGCCTCGCGGCTGGCCGGATCGTCGGCGCCGGGGGTCTGCACATGCAGGGCGACGCCGAGGTCCCGGGCGGCCTGGGCCAGCATCCAGGCCAGCTGGCCGCCCCCCACGATGCCGATGGCCTCGATCGCAGCGGGTTCCGTCTGGGGATCGGTGTCAGGGATGGTCTGCACCCTGCAAGGTCGTTCGAACCGGGGACCAGCCTGCCACCAGGGCGTCAAGGCCCGGGCGGGTCCTCACTGCAGAGGGTTCTCGGCGGCGAAGGCATAGCGGACCAGGCTGAGCAGCAGCACGATCAGAAACAGGGCCAGGCCGACGGTGCAGGCGTAGCTGATCTCCAGCTCCGAAAAAGCCTGGTCGTAGACGTAGTAGACGATCGTGCGGGTGCTGTCGGCCGGCCCCCCCTGGGTCATCAGGTACACCTCCTCGAACACCTTGGTGGCCCCAATGGCCGAAATCACCGCCACCAGGGTGATGTAGGGCCTCAGTAGGGGCAGGGTGATATCCAGGTGGCGGCGCCAGCCCTCGCTGCCATCCAGGGCCGCCGCCTCGTAGAGATCGGCGGAGATCCCCTGCAGGCCGGCCACGAAGATGACCATGTAGTACCCGAGACCTTTCCAAAGGGTGACCAGCATCACCGAGGGCAGGGCCAGGGCGGTGGAGGTGAGAAAGCCGATCGGCGTGAAGCGTTCGGCCAGCAGGGCCCCAAGCCAGCCGTTGACCAGACCGTTCTCGGCGTAGAGCCAGCGGAAGGCGATCGCCGCCACCACCAGGGACACCAGCACCGGGGTGTAAAAGGCGCCGCGGAACCAGTGGATACCCGGCATCTGGCGGTTGACCAGCACCGCCAGGGCGAGGGCCCCGAGGACGATCGGTGGGACCACCCCCACCAGATACAGGAAGGTGGTGCCGGTCACCCGCAGCAGCATCGGATCGGCCAGCAGCCGGCGGAAGTTGGCCAGGCCCACGAAGGTGAGCGGTTCGCTCACATCCAGCCCCGTGCGGGTGAAGCTGATCACCAGGGCCATGGCCGCCGGGATCAGGACCGACACCGCCAGCAGCAGCAGGGCGGGGGCCAGAAACGCCCAGGCAGAGCGGCTGGGTGCCGGCGCAGTAGGGGTGGGTGGGGACATCGGTGCATCCTGCCGGACGTGGGGCGTTGCACAATCGGCAGGGAGGCTGGAGACCACCGATGCCGATCAATCCCCCATCCCGATGACGGCGAAACCGAAGCAGGTGCTGCGGGACGTCTTCGGCTATGACGCCTTCCGCGGCCCCCAGGCGGCCATCGTCTCGCACGTCTGCGCGGGGGGCTCGGCCCTGGTGCTGATGCCCACCGGAGGCGGGAAATCGCTCTGCTACCAGATCCCGGCCCTCTGCCGGCCGGGAACGGCGGTGGTGGTCTCGCCGCTGATCGCCCTGATGCAGGACCAGGTGGGCGCCCTGCGCCAGGCCGGCGTGCGGGCGGCCGCCCTGCATTCGGCCGAAAGCGCCGACGCGGCGGCGACCACCTGGCGGGAGCTCCAGGCCGGCCGGCTGGATCTGCTCTACGTGTCGCCGGAGCGGCTCCTGGGTGGTGATCTGATCGAGCGGCTCGCCGATCTGCCCCTCGCCCTGTTCGCCATTGACGAAGCCCACTGCGTCTCCCAGTGGGGGCACGATTTTCGGCCCGAGTACCTGCAGCTGGCGGTGCTCGCCGAGCGCTTCTCCGCCATTCCCCGCATCGCCCTGACGGCCACCGCCGATCCCCGCACCCGCTCCGAGATCGTGGCGCGCCTGGGCCTGGAGCAGGCGGCGGTGTTTCTCGCCAGCTTCGATCGGCCCAACATCCGCTATCTGCTGCGCGACAAAAGCGAACCCCGGCAGCAGCTGCTCGCGTTCCTCGACAGCCAGCGGGGGCACTCCGGCATCGTCTACGCCCGCTCCCGCAAGCGGGTGGAGGAGCACGCCGCCGCCCTCAAGGCCGCTGGCCACGACGCCCTCCCGTACCACGCTGGACTCTCGCCGGAGCGGCGCAGCGCCGCCCTGGAACGGTTTCGCCTCGGCAGCGGCGTGGTCGTGGTGGCCACCATCGCCTTCGGCATGGGCATTGACAAGCCGGACGTGCGCTTCGTCGCCCATGTGGACCTGCCCAAGAGCCTGGAGGCCTATTACCAGGAAACGGGCCGGGCGGGCCGGGATGGCCTGCCGGCCATCGCCTGGATGGTGCATGGCTCCGGGGATGTGCCGCCGTTGCGTCGCTTCATCGACGAGTCCGATGCCGATCCGGCCCAGAAGCGGATCGAGCACGGCCGCCTCGACGCCCTGATCGGCTTTGCCGAGGCCTCCAGCTGCCGCCGCCGGATCCTGCTCAGCTACCTGGGCGAAGCGGACAGCAGCGACTGCGGCAACTGCGACGTCTGCCTGGAGCCGAACCAGGGCGTGGACGTGACCGAGCCGGCCCGCAAGGCCCTGTCGGCTGTGTACCGGACCGGGGGGCGTTTCGGCGCCGCCCACCTGGTGGACGTTCTGCTGGGAGGCGAGACGGCCCGGATCCAGAGCCTTGGCCACGACCAGCTGGGGGTGCATGGCATCGGCAAGGAACTGGACCGGGGCCAGTGGCGCAGCCTGTTCCGCCAGCTCAGCGCCAGGGGGTTCCTTGTGCCCGCCGCCGATGGCCATGGGGGCCTGCAGTTCGGTGATGACGCCCTGGTGAGACCCCTGCTGCGCGGCGAGACGCGACTGGAGATCCGACTGCCGCCGGCGGCGAAGGAGCGTCGCGGTGCGGCGGCCGGGGCTGGGGCCGGAGGGGCGCCGACTGGCGGTGCGGACAACGTCGATGCGGGACTGGTGGCGGCCCTGAAGGCCTGGCGGCTGGAGCAGGCCCGCCAGCAGGGCCTACCGCCCTACGTGGTCTTCCATGACCGCACCCTGATCGCCATCGCCGAGCGCCGTCCCACCGCCCTTGAAGACCTGGCCGGCATCACCGGCATCGGCAAGGCCAAGCTCGCCAGCTATGGCGAGGCGGTGCTGGCCGTGGTCGGGAGCCAGACCGCACCGGCCTAGCCTCAGCCCACCCTTGACGCCCCGTCCGTGCCACAGGACCACCGCACCATCACGGTGTCCCTGGCCGCCGATCCCTATCAGATCCTGATCGGTGAGGGCCTGCTCGGCCGCCTGGGTTCCTTCCTGGTCGAGCGCGGCTTCCAGAGCGGCACCCGGGTGCTGGTGGTGACCAACCCGGAGGTGCGGGGATTTCATGGTGCTGAAGCGCTGACAGGTCTTGAGTCAAGCGGCTTCGCCGTGCGGACCCTGGTACTGGAGGCCGGGGAAGAGCGCAAGACACCGGCCACCGTGGCCGCCATCCATGACGCCGCCTTCGCGCATCGCCTGGAGCGGGGCTCCCTGATCGTCGCCCTGGGGGGCGGCGTGGTGGGGGACATGGCTGGCTTCGCCGCCGCCACCTGGCTGCGGGGCATCGCTGTGGTGCAGGTGCCCACCACCCTGCTGGCGATGGTGGATGCCGCCATCGGAGGCAAGACGGGGGTGAACCATCCGGGGGGGAAGAACCTGATCGGCGCCTTCCACCAACCGAAACTGGTTCTGATCGACCCTCAGGTACTGGCCACCCTGCCGGAGCGGGAGTTCCGCGCCGGCATGGCCGAGGTGATCAAGTACGCCGTCATCGGTGATGACCAACTCTTCAACGACCTGGAGCAGGCCGCCGTGCGGGATCCCCAGGGCGCCCTGGCCAGCCGCGAAGCCATCGGGCCCGAGCTGCTGCAACGTTTGCTCGAGCGCTCCGCCGCCGCCAAGGCCCGGGTGGTGGCCGCCGACGAACGGGAAGGGGGTCTGCGGGCCATCCTCAACTACGGCCACACCCTGGGCCATGCGGTGGAGAACCTCAGCGGCTACGGCACCTGGCTGCACGGGGAAGCGGTGGGCCTGGGCATGGTGGCCGCCGGTGCTATCGCCGTGGCGATGGGGCTCTGGAGCCAGGCGGATCAGGACCGGCAGCGCCGGCTGGTGGCGGCCGCCGGACTGCCCATGGGCTGGCCGGCCCTCGATCCCGAGGCCGTGCTGACCTCCCTGCAGGCCGACAAGAAGGTGCGCCAGGGCAAGGTGCGCTTCGTGCTGCCCACCGGCGTGGGATCGGTCACGATCCGCGACGATGTCGATCCCGCCACGATCAGGGCCGCCCTCGCGGTCGCCGCTTCGAACGTGGTTGTTCGCTGACAGGAAAGGCGCAGACTCCCCAGATCGGTGACCATCACCGGAAGGTTTTTATTTCCCACGGCCCATGAGCAGTCGTCGCAGCCGGTTCACCACCTTTCTGAGCCAGCCCCTGCGACGACTCGGCGCCCTGGCCAGGACCATCGGGCTCGGGGGCCGCCAGGAGACGGCCGAGCCCCAGCCATCTCCCTCCCAGGCTCCCTCCCCATCGCCATCTTCGCCGGCCCCCCCCGCCGCCAGCCCCGCCTTGGCGCCGCCGAGCGGCGACGGTGGAGAGTCCTCCTGGGTGGCTTTCCTGCCCCGTGATCCCCAGTGGTCCCAGGTGCGCTGGTCGATCAACCCGGCCGACAGAAGCCGGGCCCAGGCCGATGGCGCCACCCAGCTGTGCTTGCGTGTCGCCGACGTGACCGGACTCGATGGTGGCTCCAGCCATCCCCACACCCTCCAGGAAGTGGTGGTCGAAAGCCAGGCCACCGAGTGGTACCTGCCGGTGCCCCTGTCTGGCCGCGACTACAGGGTGGAGCTGGGCTTCCGCAAGGGCGGCAGCGGGGGCTGGATTTCCTTGGCGTTCTCCGCCACGGCCCACGTTCCGGTTCTGGACAGCCCGGCCATCAGCGTGCCCGACCCCTTCGTCGCCTTCTCGATGCCTCCGGCGGTCGAAGGCACGTCCGCCCCGCCGACCAGGGAGATCATCAACGACCTGCACGAGCGGCTCTACCAGAGCGCCACCAGCCCCTGGCGCCGCCTTGGCCGCGGTTCCGAGGCCTTCCATGAGATCGATTCCGGCGCCGGCCTGCAGGGCGGCGGCGACTACTCGGCCTCGGGTGCGGGCCCCTGGGCCTCCGGCCGCAGCGGCTCCGGCATCGGCGGTGTGGCCGCTCGCCAACGCTCTTTCTGGCTGGTGGCCGACGCGGAATTGATTGTCTACGGGGCCACCGATCCCTCCGCCCGCCTGACCATCGGCGGTGAGGAGATTCCCCTGTCTTCGGATGGAACCTTCCGGCTCCAGGTTCCCTTCCGGGATGGTCAGCAGCTCTATCCGATCGAGGCCCTGGCCGCCGATGGGGAGCAGAAGCGCGGCATCACCATGGAGTTCCGCCGCACGACCCCCCACGCCAATGTCAACCCCCAGGAGGACGCCCAGTCGGAATGGTTCTGAGCCTCGTCAATGGCTCTGCCGCACTTGATCTGGAGATGTAAGCGGAAGGCCGCCGATCAGACCGATGGCTGGCTGAGAAACAGGGGCGCTGGCTGAGGCCTCGAAGACGGTCCCGATTCCGCTGGGCCCCGGTGGAAGGCCAACCAGCGGAAGTCACCCAAACCGGCGGGATCCACCAGCCGAAGCAGGTTTTCACGCCGTTGCAGGAGCTCCCCCAACCGGGACATGGGTTGCTGCTGCAGCCCATGCAGGCGTTGGGCCAGACCAAGCGCCAGCAGGGCCTCTCCCTGCCGGCAGCCGCCCAGGGGCTGCCAGGCGGCGGCCCGGGCCGCCGCCTCCAGGGTCTCGAGACAGAGATGGGCCGTCAGGTCCCACAAACCCGGCTCCCGCAGCGGGTCGCCGCTGGCCCGCTGGTGCCGGTAGGCCATCAGGGTGCCGGCGGAGCGCTGGGGCGCGTAATAGCGACGGGCCTCATGGGCGTAATCGATCACCAGCAACCACCCTTCGCTCAGCGCTTCGCCGCAGACGGCCAGCCAGGGTTCCAGGCCGGGATGGAGCTCGGTGCACCAGCCCGGCGGGCGGCTCCCATCCAGGGGCAGGAGGCCGAGGCCCTCCAGTTGGCTGAGCACGGGCCCATGCAGTGGCTCCGCGGCCTCCAGGCTCAGGCTGTCTCCCCTCAGAACGACCCGCTGGCGACACCACTGGTCGTCCCGGCGCTCGATGCGCTCGATGGCCAGGGCATCGAGCACTTCGTGGGCCAGCACCACGCCTTGCCGTGGGGCCCTGGCAAAGGTTTCAAAATCGATCCATCGCACCGGCAACGGGCAGGCACGGAGGCGCTGCCGTTGCCGCTGGGCCATGCCGGCATTCGGCTCCACCAGCACCAGTTCGGTGCGCCCGGCCAGCCCGGGCCAGCCGGCATAGAGCGCCTCGGCCAGCTGCTGGGCCAGCTGGCCCTCCCCTGGACCGGTCTCCACCAGGGCCAGGGGGGCGTCAGCCGGAAGCCGGGCCAGCCACTGGGCCAGCTGGGGGGCAAGTAACTCGGCGAACTCCGGCCCCAGGGAGGGGGCGGTGGCGAAGTCCCCCCGAGGGCCGATCGCCAGCCGGCCACTCCCGTAGGCACCATGATCCGGATCATGCAAGACCCACTGCATGTAGTCGAGGAACGGCACCGACCCACCGGAGGCCTGCAGTCGCTGGCTGAGCCACTCAGGAACAGCCGGGGAGCCGGAATGGGGGGTCTGCACGCGGCGTCAGGGTGACTCGGTGAGAATGCTGACCGATGGGAGCAAGAGCGATGGCGTTGGCGACAGCAGCAGACACGGGAACGAGGCGGGATTGCCCTGAAAGCGGCTCGCGCGGTGGGTTGGCAAGGCGGCTGGGGGCCTTACTGGCCACCCTCACCCTGGTGTTGGCCACCTGGCTGTTGCCGGGCCTGGGGGCAGCCGCCTACGCCGCAGACAACCCCCAGCTGCTGCCCGATCACCCCACCCCGGTGATCGACCTGGCCAAAGCCCTCACCGATGGCGAACGGGGGCAGCTGGAGGCCGAGCTGGAGAGCTTCGAGGCCACCAGTGGCTGGAAGCTGCGGGTCCTGACCCAGTACGAACGCACCCCCGGCCTGGCCGTCAAAGGGTTCTGGGACCTGGACGAGCGCAGCCTGCTGCTGGTCGCCGATCCCCGTGGCGGCAACCTGCTCAACTTCAACGTGGGCGAGGCCCTGTTCGCCCTGATGCCTCGCACCTTCTGGGTGGAACTCCAGACCCGCTATGGCAACCAGTTCTACGTCCGTGACCACGGCGAGGACGGCTCGATCCTGTCGGCCATCCATGCCGTGAAGGGGTGCCTGGCCATCGGTGGTTGCCAGGTGGTGCCGGGCTTGCCCCAGGAGCAGTGGATTCTCACCCTCTGCACGTCGATCCTCGGGGGCCTGATCGTGGGATTCGCCGCCTTCCCACGTCAGGAGGGCCGCCGGGTGGAATGGACCTGGGTGCTGCTGCTGTCGCCCCTCTGGGTGATCCTGTTCGTGGCTCTGGGCATGGGCCCGATCATCACCCGCACCAACGACGTGCTGCCGTTGCTGCGCAACGTGCTGGGGTTCCTGGGGGCGTCGGTGCTGGCCTATCTGATTGCCCAGAAAACCCTGGGAGGCGTGCGCCTTCAGGGCAAGGGCGAGGGCGATGCCTGAAGGCTAGGGGGCCTTGGAGGCTCCGCCGCCCACCCGCTCCAGCTGGCAAGAGAGGCTGGCATCGCTGCAGGCAGGAGGCACCTGGCGAATCGCCACGTCTTCCCAGACGGCGGCGGATTCGTTGCGCAGCAGGGCCAGGTTCTGCTCGTAGAAGCGGCGCAGATCGTTGAGACGCTTGACGGGCTGCCCGTAGAAGCTGCGACCGGCCAGGGTGGGGAAGGAGGCCCATTCAGGGGCCAGACGGGCCGCCAGATCGGGGGTCAGCTCACCGCGATCGGCCAGGTGCAGGGCGCCCCGGCGCTGGACCAGTAACAGGGCCGCCTGGTCCTGGGACTCGGGGCCGAAATCAGGCATGCCCAGGGCCCGGGTCACCATGTCCCAGGTGAAGGGCATGAACTGGTAGGCACCAGCCGCCGCACTGGCGTAGCGGGCCGTGCGCATCACCCGGTTGGGGTGGCGATCAAGCGAATCGAACAGGCTGCCCCCGAAGAGGATGCGGTAACCGACCTCATGGCCGTTGGCCCAGGTGCCTTCGGCGTAGCGGATGGTGTTGAGCAGGGCCCGGCGCTCCGGCGTGATGGCGAAGACGCGGGGAGCGGCCGGCAGGGGAGTCAACATCGCCACCCGGGCGGGGGCCACACGGGCCTCGGGACCCAGCTGCCAGGCTCTGGAAGTGTCGGCGGCACTGACGGGCCCGGCCAAGCCAAGGCTGAGGCCGGCGAAGGCGAGGACCAGGTGACGGCGCTGAAGGTTCGGCAAGAGAAACGGTCGTGAAGGACAAGTGGGGGAAGAATCCGTTAAAGGGATAACGGAACAAATCCGACGTGATGTGCTTGGTGTGACCGGGTCTTCAGGAGAACAACATCAGGAAGAACCAGTGATCCCGTGGCAAGGGTAGAAAAATCCTGCACCGAGACTTGGCGGTAATTTGCCGATGAATGCCTCGAAACGATTCGGTGTTAGTGACGGTCGAACAACTGTCTACTGTTATCAAGAATGACGCTTTGCATTCGAGTTACAGCCAGGCACTGAAGTTTTTCGGCTCCGATGAACAGATGATCAAATCCTGAAGGCAGACCCCATAGGCAGTGCTGATCGTCCATCCAGCAGCGAAACAATCGCCCGCGCGGCAGTGGGTGCCCCATCCACGGGCAGGGGGCCGTGTCTGGGGGGCTCCAGGGCCTGATCCAGCTGCCAGTCGCCCCGGCGGAAGGCCTCCTGGCTCAGCAGCCGGTGCCAGCCGTGGTTGCGCAGGTCCTCCTCCAGCACCGGCGCTTCGGCAAATCCGGTGCGGTGCACCAGGTGAATCCCCACCCCCTGGCTGAAGGCCTCACAGAAGCTGCTGTAGCCGGGCTTCGTGATCAGCCGTCCTGTCAGGGGCATCAGATCGAGGGGACGCACGCCCGCCGGTAGACAACGGCCATTGGGCACCGTGGCCAGCAGCGGCTCCGGACCGATGAACACATGCTCGGGCCAGCGGGCCAGCAGGTCCGGGTCGATGGCCATGCCAAGGCCCCCGAAGCTCACCAGCACCACCCGCTCCCGATCCGGCGGCAGGGCCAGTTCGCGGGCCAGCCGCTCCACGTCCTGGCGGGGCCTGGAACTCGTCAGGCCCAGCTTCACTTCTGGCAGACCCCAGTCCATCGGCAGGGAGAGGGGGCAATGGAGCAGCAGGTCCCCCTGGGCATACAGCTGCCGGTGGCGTTCTGCCCAGGCCTGGAAGGGGGGGCCCATGGGGGCGTGGATCGTGTCCCAGCCGAAGCTGGCCAGCCACACCAGCGGCACCTGCAGCCGTCGGGCCAGCAGGGCCGCCGAAGGGGGCACATCCGCCAGCACCAACACCGGCTGATGCTGGGCCTCCAGCCAGCGGGCTTCGCGCTCGACCAGCTCGGGCAGGTCAACCTCCAGGGCCTGGAGCGCCGCCAGGGTGGCGGCGGGGTCGGCCCCCAGGGCATCCGCCTGGATCACCCCCACATCCCAGCGACAGGGGCGATGCTCAAAGGGAACCTCACCCAGGGAGAGCGTCAGGAACGCTTCGGGCAGTCCGGTGGAGAGCACCAGACGCCAGTCGGGCTTCAGGGCAGCCAGTTCGCAGAGCACCGACGCCGTGCGGGAGCCGTGGCCGAAGCCATGGCTGCTGATGCAGGCGTAAATCAGCAAGGGCTCAGCACGCCCGCTGCCGGCAGTGCCGCTCTCCAGAGCGTCTGCTCGTAGTGGAGAGCGCCATCGATGCCGTACCAGCGGTGGCTGATGTGGCGCAGGTCGCCGTCGGCGAACACGACCCAGCTGAAGTGGCGCAGGGCCCGCCCCTGCTGATCCACCCCGTGACGGGGAACGGAGGCGGTATTAAGGAAAGCGGTGCCGTGGGCGTCGCGACGGAAGCTGAGCCGCTCGCCCTGGTGGTGGCAAAGGGCGTGGTGCATGTGGCCGAAGATGACCAGGGGCAGGGGGCGGCGGCGGCGGATCTGATCCACCGCCAGGGCCAGATCCTGGTCGCCCCAGTCGCAGGCGGGGGCCTTCCAGTCCCGGCCGCAGAGGTCGTCCACCTGGGTGCCCAGGCCACTGGGGCCGGAATGGGCCAGCAGCACCAGGGGCAGCTGGGGATCGGCCGCCAGGGCCGCCCGGCTGATGCGTTCGGCAGACTCCTGCAGGCCCACAGGCCCATAGACGGCCCTGACGGCCTTGGAGAGGTGGTAGCCGCCGCCGGCGGTCCCGGGACGGGCCCCCACCACGGCCAGCCCAGGGGGACGCAGTTCCCTGAGGCCCCAGCCGCAGTGCCGGTCACCCAGCAGCTCGAGCTGATGGCGCAGGGTGCGGCCACTGCCGTCCTTGCCCGCATCATGGTTGCCGAGCACGCAGGCCACAGGCAGCTCCAACGTGGCCAGCCGCTCAGGGATGCGGGACTTGCCGTCGCTGAAATCTCCCACCAGCAGCAGGGCGTCCGGACGGATCCGTTCCAGGACGTCGTGGTCACTGCGATCCCACTGATCGTGCAGATCCCCGGCGATGGCGATGTTCAGCTCAGCCAATACCAACCGCTTCCTAGACTCGGATCATCGTGCATGGGAAGGGGCAACGGTTGGTCTTCACGCAGACGCTGACCCAGGCACCGCTCCACAATGGGTGGCTAGCGGGCGACGCTGCAGAACGGTCCCCCGCAGATCCCGGAGCGGTCCCACCCCGCCATCAGCTGATCGCCGGCATCGAGACGCTGAAAAAGGAGCGTAACGCCATCGTTCTGGCCCACTACTACCAGGACGACAGCATCCAGGATTGCGCCGATTTCATCGGTGATTCCCTCGAGCTCTCCCGCAAGGCGGCCAGCACCGAGGCCGAGGTGATCGTTTTCTGCGGCGTTCACTTCATGGCCGAGACCGCCAAGATCCTCAACCCCGGCAAGACCGTGCTGCTGCCCGACCTGGAGGCGGGATGCAGCCTCGCCGATGCCTGTCCGGCCGACGCCTTCGCCGACTTCCGCCGCCGGCACCCGGGCCACTTCGTGGTGAGCTATATCAACTGTTCAGCGGCGGTGAAGGCCCAGAGTGACCTGATCTGCACCAGCAGCAATGCCGTGCATCTGGTCCAGCAGCTGCCGGCCGATCGACCGATCCTGTTCGCCCCCGACCAGAACCTGGGCCGCTGGGTCGCCCGCGAAAGCGGGCGGGAGCTGACCCTCTGGCCGGGTAGCTGCATCGTCCATGAAACCTTCAGCGAGCAGGCCCTGCTGCAGCTCCGCCTGGAGCACCCCGAAGCCGAGGTGATCGCCCATCCGGAGTGTCAGCAGCATCTGCTGGATCTGGCCGACTTCATCGGTTCCACCAGCAAGCTCCTGCAGCGCACCGAGACCAGTGCGGCCCCCGCCTTCATCGTGCTCACGGAGCCGGGCATCCTGCATCAGATGCGCCGCCGCTCCCCCGGCAAGACCCTCTATGAGGTTCCGGGTGCCGATGGCTGCAGCTGCAACGCCTGCCCCTACATGCGGCTGAACACGCTCGAAAAGCTGTGGCAGTGCCTGCACACCATGGCCCCGGCCCTCGAACTCGACGAGGAGATCCGCGGGCGGGCCCTGGTGCCGATCGAGCGCATGCTGGCGATGAGTGCCTGAGGCAAGAGCGCTGGCGCTGGGGACTCCCCTGGCTCAATAGCTGTAATTGGCCACGAACAGCGAGGCGGCATCGTCCGAGGGTTCGGAGCCGGCCACATAGGCCCCGCGGGCGGCCGCGCCGTTGGCACGGGCACGGGCCAGCAGGGCCGCCTGGCCAGCCGCGGTATCGGTTCCTCGCCAGTGGCTGAGGCAGGAGTGCTGCAGGGCCCGGCCGTAGGAGAACCCCAGGTGCCAGGGCGCGTCCGGGGCGGCATGGTGAATGGCCGAGAGATACACGCTGGCGTCCTCCTCCCCCAGGCCGCCCGAGAGAAAGAGGATCGCCGGCACCGCCGGGGGCACGCTGCGCCGCAGGGTGCGAACGGTGAAGGCAGCCACCTGTTCGGGGCTGGGACGCTCGTCGCCGTCGGCACCGGGAAGGGTCATCGACGGTTTGAGCAGGGTGCCCTCCAGAAACACCCCGTTCTGGCCCAGGGCCTCGTAGACGCTGCGCAGCACCCACTCCTGCACCGCTGCCGTGGTGAGGATGTCGTGGTCGCCGTCCATCAGGATCTCCGGCTCCACGATCGGCACCAGCCCCTCCTCCTGGGCCGTGCGGGCATAGCGGGCCAGCCCCCAGGCGTTCTCGCGCACGCACAACTCCGAGGGACAGCCTTCGGCACTGATGCGCAGCACCGCCCGCCATTTGGCAAAGCGGGCGCCCCGGGCGTAGGCGCGGGCCGCCCGCTCCCGCAGCCCCCGCAATCCGGTGCACCAGGTCTCGCCGGCCAGGCCGCCCGCCAGGGGTTCCACTCCCAGATCCAGCTTGATCCCCGCCACCACCCCCTGGGCCTGGAAGAGATCGAGGATCGATCCGGCCGGCTGGCCCGGCAGGGCGGCGGCGTCCTGAAACAGGGTCTCCTCGTAGAGGATCACGCCGCTGATGGCTTCGCCGAGGCCGGGGGCGGTGGCCAGCAGGGTGCGGTAAGCACGGCGGTTGTCCTCGCTGTTCTCCAGGCCGATCGCCTCGAAGCGCTTGCCGATGGTGCCGGTGGACTCATCCGCCGCCAGCAGACCGGTGCCCGGCCGGGCCAGGGCCATCGCGGTGGCCTCCAGTTCCTCGCGATAGGTGTCGAGTGCCATGGAGCCGCAGACCATCACTGCCCCATGGCTAGGGGGAAGCGCCCTCGCCGTCAACGGGGCAGGTTCGCCAGGATGCCGGCAGCTTTCGCCGTCGGCGCCGTCTGGGCCTGCGCACACCATGGTCCTGCCGGGCGACGGCCTGATCCAGCTCACCCCTGAGGGGCTGTACTGTCCAGCCGCGGATGCCTGGATCGATCCCTGGCGGCCGGTGAGCCGGGCCCTGATCACCCATGGCCACGCCGACCATGCCCGGCCGGGATGTGGCGAATACTGGGCGGTGGCCACGGGCGAGGGCGTGCTGCGGCAGCGGCTTGGAGCCAGCATTGCCCTGACAGCGGTGGGCTACGGGGAGGAGCGGAGCCTCGGCGGGGCGCGGGTGTCGTTCCATTCCGCCGGACACGTGCTGGGCTCGGCCCAGATCCGGATCACCGCCGGCGACGAAACCTGGCTGATCAGTGGCGACTACAAGCGGGATGCCGACCCCAGCTGCGCCCCCTTCGAAGCGGTGGCCGCCGACGTGCTGATCACCGAGGCCACCTTCGGGCTGCCGATCTACCGCTGGCGCCCCGGCCGGCAGGTGGCCGCCGAGATCCTGGCCTGGTGGCGGCAGGCCCCCCAACGCCCCTCACTGCTGTTCGCCTATGCCTTCGGCAAGGCCCAGCGGCTGCTGGCGGAACTGGCCGCGCTGGGGGTGGAGGAGGAGGTGCTGTTGCACGGGGCGGTGCAGGCCCTGATGGCTCCTTACACGAGCGTAGGGGTGGTGCTGCCTCCGACGCGGCCGCTGAGTGAGCTCCCCCGCAGCGAATCGCTGGCGGGGCGCCTGGTGATCGCACCGCCCTCGGCCCACCGCTCCCCCTGGATGAAGCGGTTCGTCACTCCCCAGACGGCCTTCGTCAGCGGCTGGATGGCGGTGCGCGGGGCGAGGCGGCGGCGGGGCTTCGAGCGCGGCTTCGCCCTCAGCGACCACGCCGATTGGGATGGCCTGCTGCGCACCGTGGTGGACTCTGGCGCCCGGCAGGTGTACGTGACCCACGGCAACAGCGACGGCCTGGCCCGCTTCCTGCGGGAGGAGCAGGGCCTGGCGGCGGAACCCCTGGGGCGGGCCTTCGAGGGGCAACGCAGCGACGAGGGGGAGGCTGCGTCCTGAGGCGGTCGACCTGTGTCCAGGTGCAGGCCAAGGACCGAGACTGGCCGTTCAGCTGGGACTGCCTCGATGCTGTTCAACGTCAAAGAACGCCTGCAGTCGCTGCGGATGGTCGCCAGCCTCGCCGCCTTCCTGAAGAACCCCACGGAACTCGACAGTGTCTTCGGTCTGGCGCGCAGCCTCCAGGGCAGCCCCCTGGCGAACCAGATGCAGCGGCATCTGCTGGAGATCCCAGCCATGGCCGCCCTGGTGGCGGAGGGCTGGGCCACAGCTACGCCGAACAACTGCAGCGTCTGAATCTGACACCTGAGAGCCTGATCGATCCCAGTCCGATCACCACGCCGGCGGAGTCCATCACCCACCGGCTGCGGGAAACCCACGACATCGTCCACGTGCTCACCGGCTTCGGCATCGACGGCCCCGGGGAGCTGGGGCTGCAGGCCTTCAACCTGGCCCAGGTGCGTTCCCCCCTGGCGGTGCTGCTGATCTTCGGCGGCCTGCTCAGCACCCTTCAGGACGACGAACCCCTCGAACCGCTGCTGCGCGCCCTGGCCCGCGGCTTCGAGATGGGGCTGGCGGCCCGCTGCCTGATCAGCGTCAAGCTCGAGGAAGGCTGGGAGCGCCCCGTGGCCGACTGGCGACGGGAGCTGGGACTGCCGGAGGCGCCGCTGGTCTGAGCCTATGCAGGCCTTTGCCGACCTGATTCAGCAGCTGGAGCGCGCCGCCGGCACCCGGGGGCGGGTGGCCGCGCTGGCGGACCATCTTGGGGCGGTGGAGCCGGCCGATGCTGCCTGGGCCCTGGCCCTGCTGCTGGGCAAGCGGCGGCGGCGGTTGATCACCGGCCGAAGGCTGCGGCAGATCTGCCTGGAACGTTCGGGGCTACCCGAGTGGTTGTTCGATTCCTGCCACGCCCAGGTGGGGGATTCGGCGGAGACCATCGCCCTGTTGCTCCCCCAGCTGGCCCTGCCGCCGGCAACGCCCCTGGAGCTGCCCCTGGCCGAATGGATGGATTCGCGGCTGCCGGCCCTGGCCGCTCTGGAGGGGGAGGCGCAGGCGCAGGCGGTGCTGACGATCTGGGCCGCCCTGCCCGACGGCCAGTGCTTCCTGTTCAACAAACTGCTCACCGGCGGCTTCCGGGTGGGGGTGGCCGCGGGCCTGGTCATCCGGGCGCTGGCCCAGGTGTCCGGCCTGGAGGAGGCGGAGCTGGCCCACCGGCTGATGGGCGGTTTCGAGCCCTCCCCAGAGGCGATGGAAGCCCTGCTGGCGCCCCTGGCGGCCGGGGTGGCCGCCCCGATCAGCCGTCCCTACCCCTTCTGCCTGGCCTCCCCCCTGGAGACGGAACGCCTGGAGGCCACCGACCCCGCCGGCTGGCAGGTGGAGTGGAAATGGGACGGAATCCGGGCCCAGCTGATCCGGCGCAACGGCCAGACCTTTCTCTGGAGCCGCGGCGAGGAACTGATCAATGCCAGCTTCCCCGATCTGGATGGGATGGCCGAGGGGCTGCCCCAGGGCACGGTGCTGGATGGGGAGCTCACCGTCTGGCCGGCAGAAGCGAGCCAGCCCGCCGGCTTCGGACCCCTGCAGCGGCGGCTGGGTCGGCAGAAGCCCGGCGCCGCCCTGCTGCGGGAGTGCCCGGCGGCCTTCGTCGCCTACGACCTGCTGGAAAGGGGAGGCCAGGACCTGCGCCCCGCCCCCCTGTTCCAGCGCCGCGCCGCCCTGGAGGATCTGCTGCGGGGGCTGCCTGAGGCGGTTCCCACCCCCGCCGCCGGGCTCCTGCGCCTCTCCCCGGTGCTGCCGCTGGGGAGCTGGGAGGAGCTCGAAACCCTGCGGCAGCAGGCCCGCTTTGTGGGCGCCGAAGGGCTGATGCTGAAGGCGCTCGATTCGTCCTATGGCGTCGGCCGGCGCCGCGGGCTGTGGTGGAAGCACAAGCTGGAGCCGATGGAGCTCGATGCGGTGCTGCTCTACGCCCAGGCCGGCAGCGGCCGCCGCGCCAACCTGTACACCGATTACACCTTCGGCCTCTGGGATGGCGAGGGCCGTCTGGTGACCTTCGCCAAGGCCTATTCGGGGCTTGACGACAGCGAGATCACGGAGCTGGACCGCTGGATCCGCCGCCACACCACCGAGCGCTTCGGTCCGGTACGGGCCGTCGAGCCCTTGCAGGTCTTCACCCTGGGCTTCGAGGGCCTGCAACGCTCCAGCCGTCACCGCAGTGGCCTGGCCGTGCGCTTCCCCCGCATCCTGCGCTGGCGTCGTGATCGCACCCCCGAATCGGCCGACAGTCTCAGCAGCGCCCAGGCCCTGCTGGAGGATCCAGCCGCTGCTCCGCGATTGGCTTCTCAGTGATCGGCTTCTCAGCGATCGGCTGATCAGCGATAAACCGTGCGGCCATCACCGGGCAGCAGCACCGGGGTGGCCGGGTCAATGCGCCGGCCGAGGCTGAGCTCCGGTGGGCCGGGATCGTCTCCCTGCTCCCAGCGCTCCAGGGAGAGCACGCGGCCCTCCTCCCCCTCGTAATCCCCGAAGCGACAGCCCTGCATGCGTCGGTTCATCACCCGGGCGGCGGCGCTTACCGAGGCCCGGCCCGTTTCCTTCAGGTGATAGAGCTGGCCGCGACAGCGCAGGTGATCGGGGAAGTCGGCGGTCAGACCCTCCAGCTCCGAGGCCGGGGCGTCCTCCAGCCAGCTCACCTCCAGCCAATCGTCCTCGCAGACGCTGAGCCAGCGGCCATCGCCGCCGTCGCGCAGCAGGTATTCCAGCCACTGGAAGCCGCCGTCGTCGTAGAGGAGCCGGTCCTCCACCACCCAGTCACGGCCGTCGTACTGGACGATGTCGCCGGTGGTCAGGGTGAACAGGGTGCGGCCCAGCAGTTTGGGTGCCTGACGCCGCAGCCGTGAGCGCCGCAGCAGCAGCAGGGCAACGGCTGCCAGCAGCAGCAGGGGCAGAAGAAGCCAGACAGCCATCGGTGCGCAGGGGCCGGACCATCACGGCCGGCTGGCTCAGCTTATGGAGGCTGGTGGACCGACTCGGCGAAAGGCGCTGATCAATTCTCCCGCCAGCGGCCCTGGCGCTGGTAGTCGGCCAGCACCGGCCGGTGAAGGCGGTTAGGCAACACCCGCTCCCCCGGCGGCAGGGCCAGATCCCGGCTCAGGGGAAAGAGCCGGTCCAGCTGTCCCTGGTCGATCCAGCGGCCCTGGAAGGGCAGCTCAGCCTGTGCCGGTGGCTTCCGGTCCCGGTGGGCCAGCACGAATCCCCACGGGCCGAAGCTGGGCACGTCCACGCCGTAGGGCCGGGTGGTCAGGTTCAACTCGCCCAGGGTGGCCTGGATCGAGGCCAGCACCTTGGGGCTGAAGAACGGCGTCGAGGCCTGGGTGACCAGCATCCCGTCGGGGGCCAGACGCCGCAGCAGGCGCCCATAGAAGGTGACGCTGTACAGGCGGGCCAGCGGCGGCGTGGCCGGGTCGGGGAAGTCGGCAATGATCACGTCGTAGCGGCCCCGCAGCTGCCGCACCCTCTCGAAGGCATCGCCGATGACGAGCTGCACCCGCCCGTCCTCCAGGCTGGCGCCGTTGAGGCGCCGCAGAAACGGCTGCTCCTTCGCCAGGCGCACCATCTCCGGGTCGAGCTCCACCACATCCACCTGCCGCACCGCGGGCCAGCGCAGCACCTCCCGCAGGGCCAGGCCATCGCCGGCCCCCAGCAGCAACACCCGCTGCGGCCGGCCCTGCAGCGCCATCGCCGGATGCACCAGGGCCTCGTGGTAGCGGTACTCGTCGAGGCTCGAGAACTGCAGCTGGCCGTCAAGGAACAGCCGCAGGTCGTCGCGGCGGCGGGTGAGCACGATGCGCTGGTGGCGGCTCTGGAGACGGCTCACCACCGGATCGTCGTAGAGGCCATCCTCGATCCGGTCGCCGAGGGGAACGAGTCCCCAGCCGGCCAGGGCGATCACAGGGAAAGCCACGGCGATCGCGCGGCGCCAGCGGCCCCCCACCGGGAAAACAACAGCGATGGCCACGCAACTGGCCAACGGCACCAAAGCCAGCAGGCCGGCGGTGGGCAGGAGGCCCAGCCAGGGCAGCAACACCAGGGGGAACAGCAGGGCCCCCACCAGAGCCCCCAGGTAATCGAGGGCCAGCACCCGGGCCAGGGCCACCCGGAGCTGCTGACCGCACTCCAGCAACCGGGTCAGCAGCGGCACCTCCATCCCACCGAGCACCCCCACCAGCACGGTGCAGACCACCAGGCCCAGCCACACCGGCCCGCCCACCCGGAAGAGGGCGAACAGGGCCAGGGGCGCCAGCAGGCACAGGGGAGCCAGGGCCAGTTCCACGGCCAGAAACCACTGCAGCAAGGCGAAGCCGGGCTCGGGGCCAACGGCCAGGAACTGGCTCAGCCAGGCCCCCAGGCCCATGGCGGCGAGGAACGTGCCAATCACCACGCCGGTGGCCAGGGCATGGTTGCCCAGCAGGTAACTGGCCTGGGTGGCCAGCATCAGCTCCAGCACGAGGCTGACGCTGGAGGACAGGGCCGCCGCCGCCAGCAGCACCCGCACCTGCAGGGGTGTGAGGGCCGCAAAGCGCCGCGACGTCACTTGGCCGCGCCGGGACCGCGCCCCTGGAAGCCGGACCAGTCCTGGCGACGGGACGGGGCCGCCACCCATCGCCCGGCCCGGTAGCTGCCGCCGTAGCGCACACCGCTGCCGGCGGTGGGGGTGCCGTCCTGGCCGAGGCGCCAGAGGCCGGGGCGGGTCACGGCCGTGACGGTGCCGATGGCAACCGCCGCAACGGCCAGCAGCAGCAGCAGTCCCCGTTCGTCGGCCATCTCAGCGGCCCTCCACCGCCCCTCCCAGGGGCAGAACGGACACCGGCCAGGCGGTCATCCGACCGTCCTCGACCGTGAGCTGCAGCCATTCGATCTCCCAGGCGTCGCCAGCAACACGGAACGCCTCCGGCAGCGCCACCCGAAAGCGGTAGCTGGCGTGTTCCGGAAGCCGCAGGTGCAGGGTGAGGCGCACGGACAACCAGTGGTCGCCATCATTGGAGCGGTGGGCGACGGCGACCCTCTCCCAATGCTGCAGGAGGGGGCGCCCCTGGGCATCGCTCACCCGTAGCTCCAGGGGCGCTGGGTCCGGGGGCGCCCCCAGCGGCGGATCGTCATGGGGCAGCTCCCAGCGTGCCACCACGCCCAGTCGCACCAGCCCCGGGCCACCGGCCTCGCAGCGGATCGCGGCGCTTGCCTCCTGGCTGCGCTGGACCCAGCGGCCCCGGCTGATGCCGTAGCAGGCCAGCAGCAGCACCTGCACCACCGCCAGCGACAGCACGGCGGTGAACAACAGCAGCGGGGCCTCAACGCTGTGGTTGCGCACGCTGCCGCGCACGACAACCGGGCTGGGCAGCGGCTGGCCCGCCTCATCGAGCAGATCCTGCACCTGCACCGCCAACTGGAAGCGGCCGCTGCGGCCGGGACGCAGCGCCAGCGCCAGGCCCGCGTCGTCTTCCTGCCAGGTGCCGGTCTCCCCCTCCTCCGCCCAGGTACCACTGGCACGCCAGCCATCCTTGGTGAGGTCCAGCACGGTGCGGCCGCTGGCGTCGAGGAGGGCCACCTCCAGCGCGATCAAGCTGTTGGGCGGGATCTCGGCCGTCAGTTCCAGCCGGGGGCTGCCCAACCAACCGTCCTCCAACACGAAGGGGACACTGAGCACCCGCTGACCCTCCGGCACCACCATCAGCAGCCGGCGTTGCCCTTCCAGGGCTGACAGCAGCAGCACCAGCAGGGGAAGCAGCGGCAGCACCAGGCTGGCCAGGGGCCAGAGCAGCAGGGCCGGATCGCGACGCCCGCCCAGGGAAGCCGGCGCCATCAGGAGCTGACCCCCTGTCCATCCCTACGGTGGTGACGGCGTTGAAACGAGGGGATGGTCAAACCACTGCTCCAGATGCTGCTGATGGTCGGCTGGACCTTTCTGGGCATCATCCTCATCTACCTCGGGCTGCTGCTCTTCGATCGCCTCTCGCCGATCGACTACCGCGCCGAGATCCGCCGGGGCAACATCGCCGCCGGGGTGGTGCTGGGGGCCGTGATCCTGGCCATCGCCGCCGTGGTGGTGGCGGTGCTTTCCACCTGATCCGCCGCCCCCTTGACCCCTTCCACCGCGGCGGCGCTGCGGCCGATCGAGGCCTGGTTCGACCGCCGCGGCTGGCGGCCGATGCCCTTCCAGCGGCAGAGCTGGCGGGCCTACCTGGAGGGGGCCAGCGGCCTGATCCAGGTGCCCACCGGCTCCGGCAAGACCTACGCCGCCGTGATGGGGCCGATTGCGGCCATGCTGGCGGAGAACGATGGCGCCGGGCCTGCGGGTGGTCTGCGCCTGGTGGTGCTGACACCCCTGCGGGCCCTGAGCCGCGACCTGCTGCTGGCGATCCGGGAACCGATCGACACCATGGGCTGGCCGCTGCGGGTGGGACTGCGCAACGGTGACACCAGCAGCCACGAACGCGGCAAGCAGCTGAAGACGCCGCCGCAGATCCTGATCACCACCCCGGAGTCCCTGTCGCTGCTGCTGGCCAGCCCCCGGGCCGAGGCCCTGTTCGCCGACCTCGAGGCGGTGGTGATCGACGAATGGCACGAGCTGATGGGCAGCAAGCGGGGCTCCCAGAGCGAGCTGTGCCTGAGCTGGCTGCGGAGCCGGCGGCCGGCCCTGCGCACCTGGGCGATCAGCGCCACCATCGGCAACCTGGAGGAGGCGGCCCGGGCCGCGGTGGGTGCCGGCGTCGAGCCGCTGATCATCACGGCGCGGATCCGGCGGGACACCGAAATCCGCAGCCTGCTGCCCGACACGATCGACGGCTTCCCCTGGGCCGGCCATCTGGGCCTGCGCATGTATGAGGAGCTGGTGGCGGCCATGGAGCCCACGGTCTCCACGCTGCTGTTCACCAACACCCGCAACCAGGCCGAGCGCTGGCACCAGTGCCTGCGCTTCGCCTGCCCCGAGATGGAAGGGTCCCTGGCCCTGCACCACAGCGCCATCGACCGGTCCGAGCGCGAGGCCATCGAGGCGGGGGTAAAGGCCGCCACGATCCGCTGGGTGGTCTGCACCAGCTCCCTCGATCTGGGGGTCGACTTCCAGCCGGTGGAGCGGGTGGTGCAGATCGGCAGTGCCAAGAACCTGGCCCGCCTGCTGCAGCGGGCTGGACGTTCTGCCCATGCCCCGGGCGGCACGGCCCAGGTGCTGTTCATGCCCACCAACGCCCTGGAACTGCTGGAGGTCTCCGCGATGCGCCGGGGGCTGGGGGTGGGGCTGGTGGAACACCGCCGCCCGCCAGAGGAGCCGCTCGATGTGCTGCTGCAGCATCTGGTGACCCTGGCCTGCGGTCCGGGCTTCGAGCCCGAGGCGACGTTTGAGGCCGTGCGCCGCACCTGGAGCTACCGCCAGCTGGAGCGGAGCCGCTGGGAGTGGTGCCTGCGCTTTCTCGAGCACGGGGGGGACTGCCTGGGGGCCTATCCGCGCTACCGCAAGCTGGAGCGGGAGCCGCCGGAGGCAGGCGCGGGCGTCCCCCAGCGCTTCGTGGTGCGGGAGACGGCCGTGGCCCGCCTGCACCGGCTCAACATCGGCACGATCAGCGCCGATCGGGCCGTGACCGTGCGCTTCGTGCGCGGGGCCGTGCTGGGGCATGTGGAGGAAGTGTTCATCGGCCGGCTCAAACCCGGGGATGTCTTCTTCTTCGCCGGGCGCCAGCTGGAGTTCGTCAGGTTGCGGGAGATGACGGCGATGGTCAAGGCCACGACGCGCCGCAGCGCCACGGTGCCGGCCTGGGGCGGGGGCCAGATGGCCCTCTCCGATCTGCTCAGCGCCCATCTGCGCGCAGAGGTCGACCGCTGCGCCCGCGCCCTCGATGGGGAGAAGGGATTCATGCTGGACACACCCGAACTGCAGGCCCTGCGGCCGCTGCTGGAGCGCCAGGTGCAGCTCTCCGCCCTGCCCCGGAGCCAGCAGTTTCTGGTGGAGGTGTGTCACACCCGGGAGGGCAGCCATCTCTACGCCTACCCCTTCGAAGGACGCTTCGTGCATGAGGGCCTGGGCTTCCTCTGGTCATGGCGGCTGGCCCGCCATCAACCCGGCACCTTCACGGTGTCGGTGAACGACTACGGCTTCGAGCTGCTCGCGGCCCGGGACTACCCCTTCGAGGAGCTGCTCGAGCGGCATGGCCAGACCCTGCTGGATCCGGAAGGTCTGCTTCAGGATCTGGAGGGGGCCGTGAACCTCTCGGAGTTGTGCCGCCGTCGGTTCCGTTCCATCGCCCAGGTGAGTGGACTGGTGGTCAACGGCTACCCCGGCCAGGCCCGCTCCGGCGGCCAGTTGCAGATCAGTGCCGCCCTGCTCTTTGATGTGTTCGAGCGCCACGAACCCGGCAACCTGCTGCTGGCCCAGGCCCGCGGTGAAGTGCTGGAGGAACAGCTCGACCTCGAACGCCTGCTCAGCACCCTGCAGCGCCTGCGCGGGAGTGAATGGCTGCAGCGGCGCCTGCTCCGTCCCGGCCCAATGGCCTTCCCCCTGCTGGCGGAGCGGCTCAACAACCGGATGAGCAACGAATCGCTGCTGGAGCGGCTCCAGAAGCTGCGGCAGCAGGCGGAACGGGCCGAGGGGACCTGAGCCGCCGGACGCAGGGACGGGCCTGGGGAGAAAGACGGAGGGGGCGGGATTCGAACCCGCGGAGGCTTTCACCTCGCCGGTTTTCAAGACCGGAGCCATCAACCACTCGACCACCCCTCCAGGATGGATCGCCCGACCTTACAGCCGGTTGGGGAGACCCTTGACGCCACCAGGCAGAGTCTGGCGGGAGCGAACCCCGCACCAGGCCGCCAGGTAGGCGCGGTTGCCCGGATCCAGCTGCCGAACCCCACTGAGATTGACGTTCTCCACCCGGGCACCGGTGCCAATGCCCTCGGTGTGATCCGGCTCGATCTGGGCCTGGTGCGGGGTGGCCACCAGGGCATCCCCGTAAAAGAACCGGGTGGCCTGCAGGCAGGAGCCCTGGAGATTGGCCCCGACGAGGTTGACGGCCGCCAGGTTGGCCTCGGCCAGGTCAGCGCCGGAGAGGTCGGCGCCGGAGAGATCGGCACCGTTGAAGTCGATGGCCCGCAGGTCGGTGCCGGCGAGATCAGCTCCCCGCAGCATGCTCTGCAAGCGGATGACGGGAACCCCCTTCGGCCGGTCTTCTTCGTAGCTGCCCTCGCCGTCGAGGATGGCGCGTCCCAGCCGCTGGTCGCGGCGCAGGGGGGTGAGAAGCCTGGCGTGGGAGAGGAAGCGAAGGATCCTTGCCTTGCCGTCGCCATCGATGCTGCTCAGAACCGCCGCCAGACGTCCCTCCGCCAGCATGCGCTCCAGGGGCCAGTCCTCCAGCAGCCCCTCCTCGTCGCTGATCAGCTCCGAGATGCCATGGATGAAGCTGTCAATCGTCTGGGCCTGGGTGATGCGGTTCTGCTGGGTGGTAAGCCGCTGATCCACCATCACCTGGCGCCAGGCGATCATCAGGGCCACCAAGGCCACCAGGATCGAGCCGACGGCCCCGATCACCCCCTCGCCGAAGGCACCGATCGCCTCCCAGTCACCGTTGCGGTAGATCGCCAGCAGCGGGTCGAGCCAGCCGAGGGCCAGCGGAATCGAGAGCAGGGCCAGGACCAGGGCGAGGGTCGCCACCAGCCGGACCGTGGGGGGGTCTTCAAGGTGGCGGACCAGAAGCTGCCAGAGCGGCGGCAGAAGCTGGCGCAGGGCCAGGGCCAGCGTCAGCAGGGCCGCCGCCAGGGCCAGCCAGGCCAGGCCCAGCAGCAGGGCCGCCAGCAGGACCAGAAGGGTCAGAAGCAACTGCATCCCCGCCCCATGAAGCAGGCGCGTCCAGGGGCCGCCGGCGCGCAGGGCCAGGGGCGGACCAGCGGCGGCGGCCAGGGAGCAATCGTCCGGTTTTGTGCTCATGTCAGGGGGCTGCTCTGGAAGAAGAACCCGGCGGCGAGGATGGCATAGGCGGCCAGCAGCAGCACACCCTCGAGCCAGTCGGAGCGACCGTCGAGGCTGACCAGGTTGCTCACCAGAACGGCCGTGGCCACCGCCACCACCTCATAGACGTTGAAGCTGAGGTCGAGCGGATGCCCGAGCAGGGGGGCCACCAGCAGCAGCACCGGCACCACCAGCAGCCCCACCAGCAGGGTGGAGCCCAGGGCCACCGACACCGCCAGGTCCATCTTGTCCTTACGCGCCATGCTCACGGCGGTGAGGTACTCGGCGGCACCACCCAGCAGGGGGAGCAGAATCACACCGGTGAACAGGGCCGAGAGTCCGAGGGATTCGGTGACGGTCTCGACGACGCCCACAAACAGCTCGGAGGCATAGGCCAGGCCAACGGTGGCCGCCAACAGCACGGCGACCCAGGGCAGCAGGGGGGGGCGGTGACTACTGGCGCCGGGGTGGTCTGGATCCGCTCCGTCCTCGAGCAGGTCGGCCTCCGCCACCGCATAAAGAGTGCGGTGGGTTTTCAAGGAGAACAGCAGCGTGAGGGCATAGACGGCCAGCAGCACCCAGGCCACGAACAGCGAAAAGGATTCGGCGGCGCCGGCATCCAGCCCCCCATCGCCAGCCACCATCCCCCGCAGGCTCGGGATCAGGATCGCCAGAACGGCCAGGGTCATGGCCGAACCGTTGACCCGGGCCACCACCGGCTGGAAGCGTTGCTCAGTGCGGCCGATGCCCCCCACCAGCATCGACAGGCCCAGGGCCAGCAGCAGGTTGGCCATCACCGTCCCGGTGATGCTGGCCTTGACGATGTCCACCAGACCGGCCTTCAGGGCTGCCAGGGCAATGATCAGTTCGGTTGCGTTGCCGAACAGGGCATTGAGCAGGGCCCCGATCGAGGGGCCAAGGGTGATGGACAGCTCCTCTGTGGCGGTGCTGAGCAGGATCGCCAGGGGGATGATCGAAAGGATCGAGGTGACGAAGACGATCCCATCGCCCCAGTGGAGCCGGTCGGCGGCCGCTGCCACCGGCAGCATCACCAGCAGGCCGATGGCGATGCGCAGGCGAGCGGGCATGGAGGGGGCCGATTCGGTGACCCATTGTGACCGATTGTTGACCAACGGGGCCATCGCCAGGCACTCCATCAACGTGGACGCTGCAGGATCGTGGGCCTACGACGACCTTCAGGGTCGCGGTGTTGACGGCGCACCAGGGACTTTCAGCGCAGAATGGATTCAGCAGCATTCTCCTGATTGCCCGACACCCTGAAGGCCACCACGGGCCTAAAGAATCCTCAGGCGATGAAGATCCCGGTCCGTCCTCCGGAAGACGGGGGGGGCGAGGCCAGCAGCGACAACAGGAGCTCGCGACAAGCTCACCCGTTGCCATCGCCAAGAAAAGTGGCCTCGATTCAACAGGTGTTCACACTCATTGCCATTGTCAATGGGCTGGTTCTGTTGTATTTGGTGATTGCCGCCATCCAGTTGCTGATGGTTCCGGGAGCCCGTTCTGCGGAGAGCTATGTCTCGTTGATTCTCACGTTGTTGCTGGCCATACTGGCGATCATCTCCTATCAGATCATCACTCGGCGAATCATTCTGCCGATCGCACGATTGGTGCGAGAAGCCAGTGAAATCGAAGGCAATGACATGACCAGCCTGCTGAAAATCCGGAGAAACGACGAAATCGCCAAGCTGGCCCAGGCCTTCAACATGGTGCTCGTCAAGATGCGTGATGCTCTGGTGGCGGGAGAGACCAGCAATCAGCAGTTAATGGAAGCCAATCAACAAATCGAGTCCTCTATCAACTACGCCGGACTGCTGCAGCGCTCGATCCTGCCGGATCGGCAACTCCAGGACACTTTCGGCGAAGACCATTTCATCCTCTGGCTGCCTCGGGACACGGTTGGAGGTGACTACTACATCTTCCACTCCGAAGGCGGCCACTGCCTTGCCGGGGTGGCCGACTGTGCCGGCCATGGGGTCTCTGGCGCCATGATGACGATGCTGGCCCGGGCAGGGATTGATCGCTCAATCATGGAAGTTGGGATCACTTCCCCTGCCGCAATTCTAAGCTGCACCGATAGGGCAATGCGCACCCTTTTGCTCGGGGCTAAAATGAGCAAGTCCATCGCGACCAGCATGGATATTGGCCTGGTCCGCCTTGACTTTGAAGCCAGGACACTTAGATTTTCGGGAGCGAAGATCAATCTCTATTGGAGTGATGGGCAAACCATGCACATGCTCGGAGGAGATCCTCGCGCCATCTGCAGTCAGCGCATCGGTGCCTATACCGACCACGACATCCCACTATTGCCAGACTGCACCTACTACCTGACCACCGACGGCCTGCTCGACCAATCGGGTGGCGAGGACGGTTTTTCCCTGGGCACCCAGCAGTTCAAGGAATGGCTGATCCAGTTAGCCCGTCAACCTCTGGATCGCCAGCGCCAGGCACTCGCCGATGCCCTTGACCAGTTTCGGGGCCGTCATCCCCAGCGGGATGACATCACCATCCTTTCCTTCCGTTTCTCCTAGGGAGAGCTGCCTGATGCTCCATTCCATTACCATCATGCCCCTTTCTCCACTGACGGGAACCATTTCGCTGTCCGAAGCGGAGGCAATGCGATGACAATCAGCACGACCAACTTAATCTCGCTACGAGAGTTCTTCAGCAATCAGCAGATCCTCATCTGCTTCAACGGTCCCATCTCCACCACCTTGATCGGGGAGATCGGATCCGCCCTAAAAGAACATATAGAATCCAATCACGCCTCCGAACTGGAGGTCATGGATGTGTTCAGCGTTTATATCGAGATGAGCCAGAATATCAGGAATTATGCAACTTGTTGCGGCTTCAGCGACGCCGAATCCTCCGCGACGGTTGTGATCGCCGCTGCGGAAGCTGGCCATTATGCCGTATGCGCAGGTAACCTCGTACAGATTGAGGACGGACAGGCCTTGATCCAGCGGATCCACGAACTCGCAGACTGCGACAAGGCCCAACTGAAGCGGCTCTACAAACAGCAGTTACGCCAACCCCACAGCCAGACCCCCGGGCAGGGAGCCGGTCTGGGTCTGATCGAGATTGCCAGGCGTTCAAGCCAACCCATGGAGGCCTCCCTTGATCCCCTTGAGCCCGGCCGTGCCTTCTTCAGCCTTCGGGCCATCATCTGATCCCATGAGCAGTACCGAAGAACTCAATCTCTCCGTGCCTGGTTCGCAGTCCAGCCCTTCGATCAGGGCGGACTGGAACGCTGGAGTCGTGGTCATGAGCGGCGAATCCTATCCGGAGAATTCGTTTGAACTGTACGACCAACTGATTCAATGGATTGACTCCTATCTTTCAAGTGCCCAGCACTCGCTGACCCTGGAGTTGCACTTGAATTATCTCAACACCAGCAGCATTCGTTTCATGATCGATATTTTTGATTTACTACAGACAGCCTTCGAGAATGGGAAAGAAGTATTGGTGCAGTGGATGTTTGACGATAGAAATCCACGCTCCGCTGAGCTGGGTTCTGAATTCAAAGAAGATTATACCTTTCCCTTCTTGATTCTCTCTATTAACGCCTAACATGTTCGACCGCTCCATCCAAAAGGCTGACGTTCAGTTGGAGCTGGAGGTGATGGCAATTCTTGCCGATAAACGCTACGACAACGATCCTGTGCGTGACCTATTGGCTCGCCTGTGGAATCGGATTGAAGAGCAGGTTGACCGACTGGAGAGGGTGGCTGACATCTCAGATCTCTACCAGTCGCACGTTCTAGAAAACAATCGAAGTCTGACGAATCGCTACGAAAAGCAACTGCGCCAAATTAAGCGGGTGGTACGGATTTCCGACCTCTACCAGGCCTCACTCAAAGAACTAAATCTTTCGCTTTTTGAGGCCTCAACCCATGATTCGCTGACGGGAATTTCTAACCGTCGCTTCATGGCCGAACGCTGCCTAGAGGAAGACCAACGAGCCGCACGACATGGCTCCACCTATTCAATGATCATCCTTGATGTGGATCACTTCAAGTTGATCAACGACGAGTATGGCCACGCCACCGGCGATCTGATGCTGGTGGATTTCGTCAAGGCCCTGTTAAGCAGCTTACGTCACTACGACATCATTGGCCGCTGGGGAGGGGAAGAATTCATGGCCCTTCTGATCGATGCCGATCTTTCCACGGCTGAAATCGTTGCCAAACGAATGTTGGCCAACATCCGTGACATGCGGGTTTCCATTGATGACAGGGAACTAAATCTGACGGCCAGCATGGGCCTCACTGAGCACAGGTCAGATGAGAATTATGACGCTACATTCCGCCGTGCCGACAAGGCCCTGCTCATGGCCAAGAGTGGCGGTCGCGACCGTCTGGTGATTATTGATCCTACCGATCCTCTCAGTCATCGCGAGATCAGAACGCTCGTTTCGAGCGTCGAATAGGCCAAGCGCCGAGAGTCCCCGAGGCCAGATTCAGGCGACCGAGGCAAGGCTCGGCCACCTCCGCCTCTCCTGACGCTCAGTTTTCGGGTATGGCCAGCGGCAGCAGGCACTTGTCGGAGTCACAGCCGGCTGGGCCGGCTTCGATCGATTCACCTCGGTCGTACTTCTGCAAAGCCAGAAAGAAATCCCCGCACTGGCGGCGTTGCTCCACCTCAACAACCATTCGGTGATAGGTGGCTTGATCGATGGGTTCGAAGGGCAATCTGGGGAAGGTGGCATTGGCATCGAAGCGAGCCAGCAGGGCCGCAGAGATATAACCTTCGCTAGTCTCAATCGCCTGATGGATGGCGGCGGCCAAAGGCTCGATCTCATGCTCGCGGAACTCCACCGTGGCCGAGGTGTTGTGGGTGGTGAAGTGACGTTGCACCTGCATATAAAAGTCGAACTGGGCCAGGGCGGAGAAGTTGTTGATCTCCACCTGATCGGCGCCAGGCAGATTGGCCCAGCTCACCTCGGTGGGGATCTCCACCAGCCACTCGGTGCAGCGTGGATCGAAGGGATCATTCAGCAGGCGTCCCTGTTCGTCCTTGTCCGACTGGGAGGGAACGATCGCATAGCCATAGTCCATGCAGGCCAGCGCCACCGGATCGTTCTTGCGGAAGGTGATGCGTCGAATGAAGCGCTGGGCCTTGGGGGGATGCCAGCCGGGGCTGGCGCCGGTGAGCAGGCTCTTGGTGCCCGCCGGCTGGACGGTGGTGCAACGGTTAGGACGGCGCATGCCGTGCCGATCGCAGTAGTCCCACACTGCGTCATGGACGCATTGCTTCCAGCGCGACAGGTAGGCCGCCTCTTCGGCCCGGAACGCCCGACCCTCTTCGGAGTCCGGGCGACCGGCCTCCCACCACTGCAACCAGGGGGTGCCGAAGGCATGCACGAAGAAATCAAACAGGCCGGTGAAACTGACACCCACGATCGGATCCCAGGCCCGGCTCTGGCGGTAACGCTCAACCTCAAAGCGATGATTCAGCAGGCAGGCCACCGCCAGGCCACCGGCCTTGAAGGCGTCGGCCTGGGCCTGGTGATCGGCCGGGTCGATCCGGTTGAGGTGGATCTCGGCCAGGTTGCAGTGGAAATCGGCGCCAAGAATCTCACCACAGGGGTTGAGTCCGTAGCGGCCAAGCCGGTGCTCAAGTTCGGCGTCGCTGATCTGCGGGTGGTGCAGCTGCAGCCAGCGGCCGGCCTCCTCCCGTCCCTGGTCGCAGTAGATGCCGATGAACTCGGTGCGCAGCTCGGGGGTGGTGAGGAGGTCGGCATTGGAGCGGGCGATCGCTTCAGGAGCGAACTGGATGGCGCCCTCGCCTGACTGGAACTGCTTGTTGACCGCTTCCAGCACCACCTCGTGGCTGGGGCGAACGTGAAACACACGGGTGTGGTTGGCCATGCGCAGGGCATCACGCTCGGGATCAATGCGCCAGTTGCCTTGGGCGTCCTGCTGCCAGAGGTTCTCCTTGGCACCGAGGGCGGAATCATCGTCGGCGCAGAACTGGCGCATGCCAGCGCTGCGGCGGATGTTGCCGGCCACAATCGTTACCGCTGCCTCATCGATCAGCAGGCAGCACTCCACCGAGGTGAGCTGGCGGCCCTGGGCCCTGTTGAGGAGCTGGGCGACACGGCCGTAGAGATCTCTCAACTTCACGGGGTTGGCCATGCCGCCGAAGCCCTTGAGGGTTTCGCCCACGGGCCGCACATCGGACAGGTCGACAGACACGTGGACCGGACCGTCGAAACGCTCATCGCTGCAGAGGTTGAGCAGCAGCCGGTAGCTCTCCACCCAGCCGGCTCGGGTGTCACCCACCCGCACATTGACCTGCTGGCCGTCGATCCGGTGGGTGGTCTGCTGCTGGCGAGAGCCGATCGGCGTGACACCGATATCGGAGACCCCATCAATGACGAGGGTGTTTCGCACCTTCGGCAGTCGGTTGATCAGATGGGGCTCAATGATGGCGCCAGTGCCGCAGCCCATCATCGCCAGGTCCATCATCAGGGCGAAGGCTTCCCAGTCCACCAGGTTGGTGGAGGTGCAGTTGTAGGCCCCGGAGAAGTTCTCGGGTTGTTCGATCCAGCCCGTACCACCGATCCACAGCCAGCGGCCGGAGGGGAGTGCCATCTGGTGGCGCTGCATGCGCCGGATCAGCTCCACTTCGTCCGCCTCGAGGGAGCCGAGGACCCGCAGGCCTTCCAGGTTGCGCTCGGCGACCTCATGCCAGCTCTCCCGACCGCCGGCTGGGGTCTTGCGGCTGTAAGTGCGATAGAAGACCGGATAGGCCGCTGGGGCGGTCACCGGGAAATCAGCCGCCGGTGTGAGGGTGTCGTCGCTTGCGGATGACGTCGCCGCCTCGGCGGGTGTGACTGGACGGGCGGCAGACAGGGTCACGGTGGGTACAGCCGGTGCGTGCTGGAAACCATAACGCCACCTGTAGGGTCTGCAACGGTGCCTCGCCACCAGCCACGGTGCCTGGGCCGTTGAGGGGCCTCGGCTGGGTAGAACAGCGCCAAGTCGGACAGGGAGGCCGGGCCGGTGGAGCGGATCTGCGAACCGGAGCTGATGCAGGACGTCCTGCAGACCGAGGCCTACGCCGCGGCGGATTTCTCCAGCAGCGACCGGGCGGTGCTTGGCAGGGTCGAGGCCCTCCTGGGCGACCGGGGGCAGGGGGATGGCGGGGGCCTCAGCTTTGTGGATCTGGGCTGCGGGCCCGGCAACATCACCTTTCTGCTGGCCAGGCGATGGCCCGAAGCCAGCGTGCTGGGCCTTGATGGCTCCGACGCGATGCTGAGGATCGCCGAGCGGCGACGGCGCGCCGATCCCGCCGCCAGCCGGCACCTTCGTTTCCTGCAGCGGCGGCTGCCGAGCCCGCAGCTGGAGGGTCCCTGCAGTGCCGTGATCAGCAACAGCCTGCTGCACCATCTGCATGATCCGAGGGTGTTCTGGCGGAGCGTGCGGCAGCTCTCAGGACCGGCCACCCACGTTTATGTGAGGGATCTGAGGCGGCCGGCCAGCCAAGGGGAACTGCAGGACCTGGTGCGCCGCCATACCGACTCGGCGCCGGAAGTGCTGCGGAGGGACTATGCCCATTCGTTGCGGGCGGCCTTCACCCGCTCCGAGGTGCTGACCCAACTCGAGGCCGCCGGTTTCGACGGGCTGCAGGTGCTGGAGGTGGACGACCGGTACCTGGAGATCCAGGGCCCCAGCCAGCCTGGCAGGCTGGCCTGATGGTCACCAGCTCCTCCCCTGCCCCTGCTCCTGATTTCGACGCCGCGGCACTGGCGGCGGCGGTGAGCCGGCGCCGCAACTTTGCGATCATTTCCCACCCCGACGCCGGCAAGACAACCCTCACCGAGAAACTGCTGCTCTACGGGGGCGCCATCCAGCAGGCCGGGGCGGTGAAGGCCAAGGGGGAGCAGCGCAAGGTGACCTCCGACTGGATGGAGCTGGAGAAGCAGCGCGGCATCTCAATCACCTCCACCGTGCTCCAGTTCGACTACGCCGGCAGCACGATCAACCTGCTCGACACCCCCGGCCACCAGGACTTCTCGGAGGACACTTACCGGACCCTGGCCGCCGCCGACAACGCCGTGATGCTGGTGGACGCGGCCAAGGGCCTTGAGCCCCAGACCCGCAAGCTGTTCGAGGTCTGCCGGATGCGGCGGATCCCGATCTTCACCTTCATCAACAAGATGGACCGGCCGGGGCGTGAGCCCCTGGAACTGATCGATGAGATCGAACAGGAGCTGGGGTTGGCCTGCTGGCCGGTGAACTGGCCGATCGGCAGCGGCGACCGGTTCCGCGGCGTGATCGACCGGCGCTCGCAGGATCTGCTGCTGTTTGAGCGGGCTGAACGGGGCCGTCAGAGCCTGGAGCGGCGCCTGGCCCCAGGCGATCCGGACCGTCAGAAGCTGGTGGAGGCGGAGTTGCTGGAGCTGGCCGTGGAGGAACTGGAGCTGGTGGAGGGTGCCGGAGCGGAACTGGATCTGGAGCGGGTGCACGCCGGGGAGCTGAGCCCGGTGTTCTTCGGTTCGGCGATGACCAATTTCGGTGTCCGCCCCTTCCTCGATGCCTTTCTGGAGCTGGCCCAGCCCCCGGTGGCCCGGGAGAGCGACCAGGGACCGGTGGATCCACTGCGGCCGGAGTTCAGCGGCTTCGTCTTCAAACTGCAGGCCAACATGGACCCTCGCCACCGGGACCGGGTGGCCTTCGTGAGGGTCTGCAGCGGCCGCTTCGAGAAGGATATGAACGTGCGCCATGCCCGCAGCGGGCGCACCCTCCGCCTGTCACGCCCCCAGAAGCTGTTCGGCCAGGACCGGGAGGTGGTGGAAGACGCCTACCCCGGCGATGTGATCGGCCTCAACAATCCCGGCATGTTCGCCATTGGCGACACCCTCTACACCGGTACCCGGGTGGAATACGAGGGCATTCCCTGCTTCAGCCCGGAAATCTTCGCCTGGCTGCGCAACCCCAATCCCTCGGCGTTCAAGAGTTTCCGCAAGGGGGTGAATGAGCTGCGTGAAGAGGGAGCCGTTCAGGTGCTCTACGACACGGACCCCAGCAAGCGGGATCCGATCCTGGCAGCGGTGGGCCAGTTGCAGCTCGAAGTGGTGCAGTACCGGCTGGAGAACGAATACGGCGTGACCAGCCGGCTGGAACCACTCGAGTTCAGCGTCGCCCGCTGGGTGAGCGGCGGCTGGCCGGCCCTGGAGAGCGTCGGCCGCCTGTTCAACTGCAAGACGGTCCGCGACGCCTGGGACCGGCCGGTGCTGCTGTTCCGCAACGACTGGAACCTGCATCAACTGCAGGAGGACCATCCCGAGCTGGAGCTGCATGGGGTGGCACCGGTGGTGAGCGGCGTGGAGCCGATCGCCCTCTGAGCGGGGGGCCACCGCCGCCGGCCATGGGAGGGAACCCTCCCTCGCGCCGAACGATCAGAGGGGGCAGAATGAAGCAACAATTCGTCACGCCGCAACGGACGGTCACAGCGATGCCTCGATCCGTGACGCCACTCCCGCTCTGGCTGGTGCGTCCCCGCAGCGACGGGGGCAGTGATTACGTCAGTTTCCAGCCCTCGCAAGGGGTCGTGGAGATGCGAGAAGGCAGCCACCTCCCCCCACAGATGCCCCTGCTCAAACGGCGCCGGTCGCTGGCGATCGAGGAAGCGGAGGCCTGCCGACGCCGACTGCAACAGGAAGCGGGATATCACCGCAGCGAACCGCTTTTTTAGCCTCGTCTCGATACGCTCGGTTGTATGAACCAAGGATCCGACCAGCCGCAGCAGGCCCCTGACGCCTCCGATCCCTACGAGCGACTCGGCGTCGCTGCCGATGCCTCCTTCGACACCGTCCAGGAGGCGAAGCTGGCGCGGCTGGACGAGGCCGGCGACGACCCCTTGGTCAGATCCCGCATCGAAGCCGCCTACGACGCGGTGCTGATGGATCGCCTGAAGGAACGCCAGCAGGGCCGGGTCAGCAGCGCTGCACGCTCCGCCTCCCAGCGGGAACAGGCCTCACCACCGCCGAGCCGGCCGGCCCTCTCCGCCCTGCCCAGCCTGCCCCAGTTGCCCCCCTCCCGCCTTCCCCGTCCCAGCTTCTCCCTGCCCCAGCTGCAGCTGGCCACGGGCCGGGATCTCTGGTTCCCCCTGACGGCCGATGGCGTGCTGCTGCTGCTGCTCGTGCTGATGCCCGGAGCCGCCCCCGAGCTGCTGACGGCCCTGGCCACCGGGGTCACCCTGCTCAACCTGCAGCGGCGCCATGGGCGGTTCCTGGCGGCGGTGGGCTGGTCGTTCGCGCTTCTCTGCCTGGGGCTGGTGCTGGGCGGGCTGCTGGCGGGCGGTCTGGGCCCCGTCCTCAGCCAGTCCCTGCCGGTGACCACCCTGCAGCTGCAGAGCCTCCCAGCCATTCTGCTGCTGCTGCTCGGCGGCCTGCTGATCGCCTGATCGGCCCAGCTCGCCTCTCCCTGGCTCAGGCCACGGGGGCCAACTCGTCAATCAGCTCCTGCAGCTCGGGGGCCTCCACCCGGTACACCTCATTGCAGAAATGGCAGGTCAACTCCGCCTGGCCATCCTCATGGAGCATGGCGGTGAGTTCATCGCGGCCCAGCAGCTTGAGAGCGCTGACGCTGCGGTGGCGGCTGCAGGGGCAGTGGAACTGCACGGACTGCTCGATCGAGCCCGCCTCGAGGGGCTGGGGATCGAGGTCCGGAAAGATGTCCTCGAACAGGGCGTGGAGCTGGTGGGCATTGGCGGCGAGCCGCTCGCTGAAGCCGGTGATTTCCCGGCAGCGCTCCTCCAGCAGCGCCACCAGGGCCGGTTCCCGCGCCGCCTTCGGCAGCACCTGCACCAGAACCCCACCGGCACAGCGCACGCCGCTGCTATCGATCGTCTCGCCCACGAACAGGGCCGAGGGGGTCTGTTCGGAATGGAGCAGGTAGGAGGCCACGTCCTCACCGATGCCGCCACTCACCAGCTCGACGGTGCTGCTGAAGGGTTCCCCCTGGCCCCGGTCCCGCACCACATGCAGGTAGCCGGTGCCGGTGGCGCGGCGAAAGTCGAACTGGTGGCCGCCGGCCGTATCGGTCAGCAGATCCAACTCGAGCTGCGGCCGACCCACGTAGCCGCGCACGGTGCCATCCCGCCCCGCATCCACCGTCAGGCCCCGCAGGGGTCCATCGGACTGAATGCGGAGGTTGACCCGGCCATGGGCCACCTTCATCGAGCTGGCCAGCAGCAGGCCCGCGGTCATGGCCCGGCCCAGCAGGGCGGTGGTGAGGAAGGAGAGGCCGTGGCGGTCGCGGGCCTGGCGGATGGCAGAGGTGGTGGTGACCGCCACCATCCGGATGCCGCCGCCAGCTCCGGTGGCCCTCAGCATGCGATCCCCCATCAAGCCGTCCCCTGCGAACCGGTGGTCATCGTAAGGAGCCGGATTGCAGCGCCTCCAGGGGCCTGAGGGTTCCCTGCTCCAGCCGCCAGCCCCGCTCGACCACCCCCCGAAACAGTTCCGGTTCGTGGGTGACCACCAACAGAGCCCGATCCTTGGCGAGGTCTGCAATCAGCTGGAGCACCTCCTCCCGCACGGTCCAGTCGAGGCCGGCGGTGGGCTCATCCAGCAGCAGCACCCGGGCGTCGCGCACCAGCTGGACCGCCAGGGCCAGGCGGCGCTGCTGGCCGCCGCTGAGCCGCTCCGGCGCCTGCTGCAGGGAGAGGCTGCCGAGGCCCACCTGCTCCAGGATGGCCTCGGCCTTCTCTGCGGTGAGGCGGCGCTGGCCCAGCTTCAGCTCCTGACCCACCGTCAGGCCGAGGAAATGGCGTTCCGGGAACTGGAACACCAGGCCGCACAGCCAGCGGCGCTGACGGCTGCTGAGAGCTTCGCCCTGCCAGAGGAAGCGACCGGCATCGGCTTCGGCCAGACCGCAGATCACCTCCAGCAGGGTGGTCTTGCCACTGCCGCTGCGGCCGGCCACCAGGGCCGGGGATCCCGCCGTCAACTGCAGAGAGACGTCGGCCAGCACCGGCGCCGGCGCCGTGGCGGGGTGGTACCGCAGTCCGAGGACATCGAGCATGGCCCCAGCATGCCGTCCGGAGCAGCGGCGGTGGAGCGTGTTGGATGGGGGGAGATGCGCACCGTTCGCCCCCGTTCTCCATGGATGTCCGATTTCGCGAGGTGGATCCGTTCAACTGCTGGATCTGGCTGCACTTCGCCGACCAGCCGGGTGCTGCCGAGCAGGGCTACGTGGAAACGGCCCTCGACAGCTGGTTCTTCCTCGGCAAGCTGGGCGCCTTCAACGCCGAGAATCTGCAGACCCATGAAGGGGGAGTGGATCTCGGCTGGCTCGCCTACGACAGCGAGGCGGCGGAGCACTGCCTGCCGGCCCTGATGCACAACATGGGGCCGATGGAATACCAGGACGACTGGGCGCGCTGCTGGGTGGACCTGGGCACGAGCGATGCCCTGGCCCTCGATGTGCTGATCAACGCCCTGCGCCAGCTCGACAACGACGTGCTGGAAATCACCGAGCTGGTGATCGGCGGCCTCAACGAGAACTGGCCGATCGAGGAAGAGCCCGAAAGCCCGTTCTTCGGGGACTGATGGGGCGGGAACTGCGCCGGTTGCTGATCGCCCCGGAGCGGATCGCCGCCCTGGCGGGCGGGGGCCAGGAGCTGCCCTGGCTGGCGCTGGAGCCCCAGGAAGGTCACTACCTGGAACGGGTGCTGCGCTATCGGACCGGCGATCGGCTGGCGTTGGTGGACGGCGTCGGCCAGCTCTGGACGGCGGTGCTCGAACCGGGACGGCGCCTGCGGCTGGAGCAGGCCCCGGAGAGCCCCCTGCGGCGGGAGGCACCTACCACGGCACCCCTGGAGCTGGCCATGGCCATACCCAAGCGGGACGCGGATCTGGTCTGGCGCATGGCCACCGAACTGGGCGCCGACCGGCTCCAGCCGCTGCTGGCCGAACGGGGCGCCCCCGGTGAGCGCTGCCCGCTGGAACGCTGGCGGGGGATCGTGCGGGAGGCCACCGAGCAGTGCGAACGGCTGTGGCAACCCCCGTTGGAATCTCCCTGCGGGGCCGCCTCCTGGCTGGGGCGGCCGGCCCATGGCATCGCCCTGCTCGCCACCACCCGGCGGGACGCCCTGCCGTTCTGCAGCCAGCGGCTGCAGCACCTGGCCGAGGGGACCAGCGACAGCGTTCTCGCCGCCGGGATCCGGCTGGCGATCGGGCCGGAGGGGGGCTGGAGCCCGGACGAAGAGGAGCGGGCCGAAGCGGCCGGCTGGCACCCCGTCAGCCTGGGGGCATCGATCCTGCGCACGGCTACCGCCGCGGTGGGCGGGGTGGCCCTGCTGGCCGACTGGCGGGCGTTCAGGAACGCATCATGCCGGCCGCCATCTCCTTGAACGCGCCCAGATTGGCTCCGGGGGTGCGGCGCTTCATCGGCGTGGCGCCACCCGCTGTGACGCAATCAGGGGCGAAGGTGGCCAGGGACGGGGCGGGGCGGAGCGCCTCGGCGGCGGCCAGTTCGGCGGCGATGGCCGCGGCGGTGGTGAGACCCGAGACAGGCTGAGGTGTCGCTTCCGTCATCGCTGACCCGCTGATCTGATCACCAACCGACTGGGGGGCCAGCTTCGGTTCTGGCTTGGGCTCGGCCTTGGGCTCGGCCTTGGGGGGGGCCACCAGCGCCGGGGCGTCGTTGCCTTCGCCTCCACCCAGATCGAGGAAGAACTTGGGTCGTTTGAAGACCATCGGAGGGCAGCACCGGATGCAGGGATTATCCGCCGAGACCGGCACCCGGGAGGGTCTCGCTTAGATCTGTGCAACACAGTCGGGCCGTCGTCATGGTGTTGCTGCCGCCCCAGGACCCCTCACCGTGGCTGACGGCCCTGGCGATCAACGGCCTGCTGATCGCCCTCGCCCAGCGCCTGCCCCTTCTGACGCGGGCCGGCTGGGTGCACGCCGGGGTGCTCGGCACCCTGCTGTGGGGAAGCCTGGGCTGGCGCGGCTGGCTGGCGGTGGTGGCCTATCTGGCCCTGGGCAGCCTGGTGACCAAGCTGGGCTTTCGCCGCAAGCGGGAGCTGGGGCTGGCGGAGGGCCGGGAGGGCCGGCGGGGGCCGGAGAACGTCTGGGGCTCCGCCCTGGTGGGCACCGTGCTGGCCCTGCTGGCCTGCCGGGCACCGGCGGCCGCCATACCCGTGCTGCTGGCTGGCTTCGCCGCCAGCTTCGCCGCCAAGCTCGCGGACACCTTCGGCAGCGAAATCGGCAAACGCTGGGGCCGCCACACGGTGCTGATCACCAGCCTGCGGCCGGTGCCACCTGGAACCGAGGGGGCCATCAGCCTGGAGGGCACCGCCGCCAGCCTGGTGGGCAGTGGCCTGATGACCCTGGTGATGCTCGCTCTCGGGCTCATCCGTGGCGGGCCCATGGCGCTGCTTGTCGGCGGCGTCGGGCTGGTGGCCACCCTGGCCGAAAGCGTGGTGGGTGCCAGCCTTCAGCAGCGGTGGGGCTGGCTCAACAATGAGCTGGTCAACGGGCTCCAGACGCTACTGGCGGCCCTCCTGGCGATGGCGCTGGTGCCGTGGCTGTCGCCTGGGCAGGGCTGAGGGCCTGCTGGCGCCAGGCGAGGGCGGCGCGCCGCAGACGATCGAGAACGGCATCGCAGCGGCGCTGGGCCTGGCGGGCCGGCATGCCGAGCTGCCGGCCCAGCTCGACCCAGGTGCAGCCCACATCGATCCGGCCCACCAGCAGCTCCCGCTCCCGGGGATCGAGCTCCGCCAGTTGCTGGCGCAACCACTGGCGCTCAGCCCTGCGGGCCTCGCCCGCGACTACCAGCTCCTCGTCCCCACCGAAGCCGGTGGGAGACGCCAGCAGATCCAGCAGGCAACCGGCCGCGTCGGTATCACCGCCGCCCTGGCCGAGGGGGGCATCCAGGCTGCGCACCCTGCCGGCGCTTCGCAGCTGCAGGGCCTCCTCGAGCCGGGCCGGATCGCAGGCCAGGCGATCGGCGAGGGCGGCAGGGGGCAAGGGCTCCAGCCCCTTGCGACGCCGGGCCTCCTGGAGGCTGAGCACCTGTTGGTGCAGATCCCACAGGGGCCGGGGTGGGCGCACCATGGGCTGGCGATCCCGCCGCTCCCTTCGGATCGCCCCCTGGATGTACGGGACGGCAAAGCTGCTGAGGCTGACATTGCGATCGGGATCGAAGGCCTCGACCGCCCGGATCAGGCCGAGGCTGCCCACCTGGGCCAGATCCTCGAACGCCAGGCCGGCATCGGCACCCTGGCGACCGGCGATGGAAAACACCAGCGGCAGGTTGTCCTCCACCAGCAGGTTGCGCCAGCGGAGGCGGCTGAGTGGGTCGGTGGCGGCGGCGAAGGCCTTGAGCCGGCGGCGGTTGCGGCTTTGGCGATCCACGATCGCCTCGGGGATGTCGCGGCAGCCCTGGCAGAGATCCGGCTGCGGCGCCCGGCGGGTCGCCAGCAGCGCAGGTGCCGGTGGAGGGAGTGGCGGAGGGCGATCCATGGCGGTGAATCCAGCGGGGTCCGTTTCTTCAGAGTCGCCGCAGGCAGACGGCGGAGGTTCACCGGATGGGGGGAGTTCCCTTCCTCCGATCGGGTGATGCCATCGTGGCCGGCTGGCTGCAGCACTCAGGGTGCAGGGAGCCGGACGCAGGGATCAGTGCGCCGCCGTCACGCTGCTGTGCGGGTCCAGCTCGGCCCACTGCAACAGGGCGCTCCAGGCACGCAGGCGGCGGTAGAGCTGGCCATGGCCGTCGCCGTTGAGGTGGAGGCCGTCGCTGCACAGCCATTGCAGCCAGAGGGGGTCGGCCAGCAAGGCATCAAGCAGCGGCAGGAACGGCACATCAGCCTCCATGCAGGCTTCCTCCAGCAGGCCTTCGTAGAGCCGCACGCTGGCCAGCCCGTACCAAAGCATCTCGGCGAAGGGCATCACGGCCTCATCCACCGGCGTGAGGCCCAGCACGAACACCGGCGCAATGGCCTGCAGCCGGGGCAGCAACTGCTGCAGGCCGAACAGGAAGGCCTCCGGCGCCAGCTGGAAGCGGCCGTCGGGTCGCCCCACCCGGGCCGTGTCGTTGAGGCCGATCGAGAGCAGGATCCCCTGGGGGCGCTGGCGGCGCAGCTCGCCCCGGTGGCTCACTTCCACCTCGGCGCGGGCCGCCAACCGCTCCAGGCCGTCGCCGCGCACCCCGAGTCCATAAAGCACCGGCCCCTGGGGCAAGTCCATCCAATGGCGGCGAAGGCGCTCGCACCAACCGCCCTGCTCCGGATCACCCCAGCCATAGACACCGCTGTCCCCCAGGACCACCAGTTTCCTGGGGATCTGCATCGGTGAGCCCGTCATGGGCGAGCCTCCAGCACCAGCCGTCCGCTCAGAGGCTCTCGCCGAAGCGCCGCAGCCGCTCCAGACCATCATCGATCGTGGCGGGGGAGGCCGCACAGGACAGGCGGATGCAGCGGTCGTCGCCGAAGGCCACCCCCGGCACCACCGCCAGGCCCACCTCATCGAGCAAGCGGTTGCAGAGGGTCATCGAGTCCAGCCCCCAGGCGCCCACATCCGGGAAGGCATAGAAGGCCCCCTCGGGCGCCAGCAGGCGGATGCCCTCCATCGCCATCAGGCCTTCGCTGAGCAGGGCACGGCGCTGGTTGAAGTGCTGGGCCATCTCCCGCACGCAGTCGCGGGAGCCGGTGATCGCCGCCAGGGCGCCGAACTGGGCGAAGCTGCAGACGTTGCTGGTGCTCTGGCTCTGCAGGGCGCTGGCGGCGGCAATCACGTGACGGGGGCCGGCCAGCCAGCCGATGCGCCAGCCGGTCATCGCCCAGCCCTTGGCGAAGCCGTTGACGATGAACACCCGATCGGCCAGATCGGGGGCGACCGCCGCCAGGCTGTGATGACTGTGGCCCGGGGCCAGCAGGTATTCGTAAATCTCATCGCAGACCACCGCCACCTGGGGATGGCGGCGCAGCACGGCAGCAATCGCCTCCAGCTCAGCGCGGCTGAGCACCATGCCGGTGGGATTGGAGGGGGTGTTGAGCACCAGAAGGCGGCTGGCCGGGCTGATCGCCGCCTCGAGCTGCTCGGCCCGCAATCGGAAGCCGGTGGCGGCATCACTGGGCAACAGGCGCACCGTGGCGCCGGCCAGGCCCGCCATCTCCGGGTAGCTCAGCCAGTAGGGCGAAGGCAGCAGCAGCTCATCGCCGGGGTTGAGCAACACCTGGAATAGGTTGTAGAGCGCCTGCTTGCCGCCATTGGTGATCAGCACCGCATCGGCTCGGGTGGGAATGCCGTTTTCGCCGCAGAGCTTGGCGGCGATGGCCTCGCGCAGGGCCGGCTCACCGGCCACCGGGCCGTAGCGGGTGTGGCCGGCCTCCAGGGCCTGCGCTGCTGCGGCGCGGATGAAGGCGGGGGTGTCGAAATCCGGCTCGCCGGCACTGAGGCTGCAGACGTTGCGACCCTCGGAGCGCAGCTGCCGCGCCTTGGCGGTGATCGCCAGGGTGAGAGATGGCTGCAACTGCTGAGCCCTGGCGGCCAGGCTGAGGGGTTCGGTTGGGGTGCTGGGGGAGGACGGAGCTGCCGTCGTCACCGGTGTCAGCGGGGCCGGCATCGTGGCGGACTCGTCGCGTGGATCACATTTTCATCCTGACGCACGGTGCAACCGCCATTGGTTCAAAGGCGCAACAAATCGGTCAGGGTGCCGGCCTTGATTGGTTGCGGCCATCCAGCCGGCCCCATCCAGGCGCCCCCATGGCCTCGGCGACTGCCGATCCAGATCCTCCAGGCTGTCCAAGGCGATCGCCCCGTCTCCCTGCCTACGCGCCTTGCCTTCTCTGTCTGCCATGTCCCCAGATCCCACTACCGGCGCTGATGGCCCTGGGGCCCCTCCGCAGCTGCCCGAGGGCATCCCTGCGCCGCTGCCACAGCTGGCGGCGGCCTGCGGCCAGTGCCACCGCTGCGGGCTGGCCGATTCCAGACAGCAGGTGGTGGTGGGCCGCGGCAACCCCCATGCCCGGCTGCTGCTGATCGGCGAGGCCCCTGGCGCCGAGGAGGACGCCAGCGGCATGCCCTTCGTCGGCCGGGCGGGAAAGCTGCTGGAGCAGCTGCTGGCTGAAGCCGGCCTCGACAGCGAACGGGATCTGTCCATCGCCAACGTGATCAAGTGCCGGCCGCCGGGCAATCGCAAGCCGAGCCGCGCCGAGATCGCCGCCTGCCTGCCCTGGTTGCAGCGCCAGATCGCCCTGCAGCGGCCCCAGCTGATCGGCCTCCTGGGCGCCACGGCACTCGAGGCGCTGTTGGGCCTCAAGGGCGGCATCACCAAGCTGCGGGGCCAGTGGCTGGAGCCGCTGGAGGGTTCGTTCCTGTCCACGACGGAGACTCACAATTTCGCCGAGGTCCCACGACAACAAGACCAGCCCCGGTCCCCCCATCAGATCGGGGATCTGCCGAACCATCTGCCGAACCAGCCAGCGAACAATCCTGAGGCGATCAACCGGCAGACGATCGCTATTCAGCCCAGCAACCTGAAGCCCATCGCCCTGATGCCCCTGCTCCATCCTTCCTATCTGCTGCGCAATCCTTCTGGCCTGGAAGGAAGCCCGAAATGGCACACCCTGCAGGATCTCAGGCTGCTGCGCCGCCGGCTGGATGAACTGGCGGCTGGGCAGGGGTGACTTTGGTGATCCTGCCCATGACGATCTTGTCCTTAACAGTCTTGTCCATGAAAGAAGTGATCATGGGGGCGTTGATGGGGCCCGACCGAGACGCGCTCTGTTGAGGAGGATCCGGCTTCTCGCATGGCTCAGCGAGGAGCTCAACTGTCGTGATAACGGCAGGCGATGATCACCAGCAGCTCACCCTCCAATCGATAGACGAGACGATGACTGTCATCGATCCGGCGTGACCAGCAGCCCGCCAGGTTGGCGCGTAGGGGTTCCGGCTTGCCGATGCCGATGAATGGATCCCGCAGGCAGGCTTGAACCAGCTGGTTGATGCGTCGCAATTGCCGGCGGTCCTGCCCTTGCCAATCGAGGTAGTCCTCCCAGGCCGTGGCAGTCCAGGCCAAGCGCTCAGGCATCGGTCTTGTTCACGCTTCGCTCTTGATCACGCTTCTCCCTTACATACCGAACGCTCTTGTTCCGACTCCGCGGTGATCAGCTCCTGGCTCACAAGATCGCCGCGTTCAGCCTGCGCCAGGGAGAGCTGCAGACGGGCGGCATTGGCGGGAGAGTGCAGCAGATGGATCGTCTCCATCAGGCTGTTGTAGGTGTCGAGCGACATCACCACCGCGCTGCGGGCATTGCGCCGCGAGATCACCGTCACGTCCGCATCCGCCTCGACCCGGTCGAGCAGCGCTCGAAAGCCCTCCCGTGCCTCCGTAAAGCTCACCACCTGCATCGAGGTGTCCAGCTACATGTACAACAGCTTATCGGGGTTGGCTGACTCCGGTGGGGGCTGTGGAAGGGCCGCGAATCCAGCCGGGCACGCCGGTTGGAACGGCGACTGAAGCCTTGCTGCTCAGTCCCCCACCGATCCCCTCCAACAACCCCTGAAACATCAGCTCTGCTGCCAACCCCTCTCAGACTCCGCACCCCCCTTCAATTGTCCTCGCCATCCGCCAAGCCACCCCAAGGGCTCTACCGGCGCTGCTCGGCCTCCTCCGCTTCCGCCTGTTCACTGAGACGCCGAAAGTAATCAGGATCGGCACCACCCGGGCCAGAACCCCGGCGCAGGCTCGCCTTGCTATAACACAGACGCTGCCAGCCCAGCTGCAACTCCGCCAGCAACGAAAGGTTGCTTCCCGGGCGCCGTGCCAGGCCGGCGAAGCCGGCGGCCAGGGCGAGGCAGGCCACACTGGTGCGGACGATGTCGCCGAGCTGGGAGAAGGGACTGGCGGGCGGGACGCTGCTGCGGGCGCGCTCGAGCCGGGCGGCGGCCTGATCAAGAACGGACATGATCCGACTGCGCAGCACCGGCAGGGCAGACTGCGATCAGCCGCATCGAGGCGGGGTCCCTGCACGGCTGCCAGGCGTTGCTCCAGCTCCGGGATGCTGCTGGTGCTGCTCACCACCTGGCGCATCTGCTGCAGCCGCTCCGAGTCACGACGCAGCCCGCCGCTCGTGGCCAGGGCCAGGCCCTGCTGGCGTTGCAGGTTGGCGGCGGCCAGCAGCGGGGCCAGGAGCAAATAACCGATCGCCACGGCCGCCGCCAGCTGGGCGGCGAGGCGACGACGTTGCAGCAGCAGCGGATCCTGGGGATCAAGGTTGGCGGCGACATGGAGCAGCACCAAGCCGATCAAGGGAAAGGGGGAGGCATTGATCAAGGCGCCGCCCACCCGCAGCTGCCAGGCGGCATCAAGCAGGCGCAGCGGCAGTAGCGAGGTGGAGAGGATCGTGAGAAACAACACGATCAACACCACCCCCGCCAGGCCAACGCCGCGGGCAATGAGGGAGGGCAGCGATCGCGATGATTCTGAGCTGGCAGGCATCGGGCAGGATCAGGACAGGTGAGACATCACAGAAGAGTTCAGCTGACAACAACGCTGATAAAAAAAGCCCCTCTCCGGGAGAGAAGGGCTGGGTGTTTCAACGAGCCTCGATTCAAGCCGGAGACTTGATCCTGCGCCTCAGCCGACGACTCCAACCGAAAGCAGCACCGGCGCCGAAGAGGGGCAAAGGGCCTGGGACCGAAGCAGGAGAGGCGGGAGTGAAGACAAGCGATGAAGAAGAATCTGAAATGGAAAAATATTTTTTATCATTGGAACTAAAAGTATTAATCTCTGCAAGGAAGCCAAACGCCCCTAAATATAAAGTTTGGGTGCCATCAGAAGTGTTAACGTAAATCACGTCTGCGCCAGTCACCTGGCCTCCGGACACATCAATACCTGTTTCGCCATCATAAGTGCTAAATACAGACCAACCAAGAGTGGGAGTGTTTGTTGCCGAAGTAATGGTAAAAGTAAGCCCGGTTTTTTGGTTGGCCTGATTGTCAACTAGGCCATCGACGATGCCCGTAACCGTTGCCGGGGAGGTTGGATTACCTGTCCCAGTGAAGCTAAAATTGAAGCTAAGCGCTGAGGCGGCTCCGGCTTGGAGGCCGGTCACCAGCAGGGCAGCACCGAAGGCGGCATGGCCGACGAACTTCTTGAGGTGGTGTGGCCGTGAATGTATTTCTGCTAACTGGCTTGATTTGGGAACCACGGAGGTCTGCAGCTCCTTGATCGAAGATTGAACAGGGGCCACTGGAAGTAACACGTTTGCAGCAAATCTGCTGCCCCCCCCGAAAGCGCTTGTGATGCCGTGCCAGTTGAACAAATGGCCCACTAGCTACGGGTCGATGGTCCCCTGGGTTTGTACCGGCTTGTCAACAGCGGTCGGTGCGCCGTCGCGGGAGGAAGGGTGTCTCCAGCGGCTGCTGGCTCACACCCTTGGGTTCGCTCAGATCCGTTGGTCAGTTGCGCCCGTGGCCGAAGTGTTCGGAGAGCAGAACGGTGCAGCGGCTGCGGATCGCGGCCTCGGCGATCAGGGCATCAAGAATCAGGTTGGTGATCGACCCTGACTCGAGGTTTCAGCCGTGCGGCTGATCGAGCTGCTCCACCCAGACCAGCAGAGCCTTCGCCGTGGTCAGGGCCTGATCGGAGTCGCGGGGATCGAACAACTCGCTCGGTGGGGTGTCGTCGAGGGGGTAGCGGCTGGTCACGCTCATGCGGCTCAGGGCCGGCAGCGGCAGCGGAGCCAGGGCCGTCACATCAAGCCCCTCGGCCGCAAGCAGCTTGACCAACGGGCCCAGCACATGGGTGTGGGGCGGTTCGCCGCCGAGTTCCAGGATCGCGCCCTTGAGCGCTTTCTCGGCCGCCTGCGTGGCAAAGAAGCAGGCCTGGGCATGAAAGCCGTTGCGGCGTGCCAGTTCTGCGAGCTCCAGATCGTTGTGGGCCTGGCGCCACCAAGCACCGGTGCCGGGCCTGACTCATGGCCGCGGGTGCACACAACGGGCCTGCGCATGCACGGCGCGCCAGTGGGGAGAGGGCGAAGCTGCCATGGCCTGCCACCGGCACCGATCCAGGGCCAGCACGTCATCGCCCACCAGGGCGCTGCGCAACTGATCGGCGGCCCGCTCCGCCAGTTCGGCGGACTCGGCTTCCACCAGCAGATCGGTGTCCGAGTAGCCATCCCAATCTCCCCGGCCCCGGGAGCCGAACAGCCAGACGCGGCATGGCACCTCAGCCAGGGTCTCGGCCAGCTGCTGCTGCAGCGCCTCCAGCCAACGTTCGTGTCGCCGGCGGCGCAACCGTTCAAGGGGGCTCAGTTCGTCGCTTCCCATGCACTCAAGTTAGGTGCCGACAACGGCTGCAGGCGGCAGACAGCCGGACTTAGCCGCTAACCTGAACTAAGTCCATTGATGGCGTGCGTTCATGCAGGTCAACCTCCACGACGCCAAGACCCACCTCTCCCGCTACGTCGACCAGGCCCTGGCCGGCGAGGAGGTGGTGATCGCCCGCGCCGGCAAGCCGCTGGTGCGGCTGATCCCTGTGATGGATCAGCAGCCTCCCCGCCGTCTGGGGTTTCTGGCGGGGACAGCCCGGATTGATGCCGATCTCAAGCGCGATTTTGAAGACGAGATCAACGCCATGTTCGACCTGGGGCCTGAACCAGCCATCGAGCCGGGATGAACGGCCTGTTGTTGGACACCCAGCTTCTGGTCTGGGTCGGTTACGCGCCGCAACGGCTTGGCAGTTCCCTGGCGGCCGAACTGGTGGATCGGCGATGCGTGATCTGCTTCAGCGTTGTCAGCATCTGGGAGATGGCGATCAAGGCCTCCCTGGGTCGAGAAGATTTCCAGCTGAATCCACCGGCCCTGCGCCTGGGGCTGCTGGAGCAGGGATTCCGGGAACTACCGATCCAGGTCAATCATGTGCTGGCGGTGCAGCACCTTCCCAGAATCCACCGTGATCCCTTTGACCGGCTTCTGGTGGCCCAGGCCGCCCAGGAACGGCTGAGCCTGCTCACGGCCGATCGCACCCTGCTGGGCTACGACGAAGGGGTGCGCTGGGTGGGGTGAGAATCGGGATGGGTGCTGGCCACGGCCTTGGCGCCATTGGCATCCGGCTATCCCAGGGCTCGCAGCTCAGCCACCAGGAGCTCGACCTGCTCGCGCAACACCGCCAGTAGGGAGGAGTTGCTTTTGCCCTGAAGCAGGAAGAAGGCCGTGGGTTGACGAACATCCACCACCCAGTAGTTGGCGATCCCTGCCTGCTGATACAGCCTCAGTTTCGTATCGAGGTCGTAGGCCAGGCTGGCATCGGCCACCTCGATCACCAGCAGCGTGTCGGCGGCGGTGGGGTGGGCCTCCAGCCAGGCATCGGAGCGAGCCGTCACCACGGCCAGGTCGGGCTCCGGCTCCTGATGTTCCCCCAGATCCAGGGGAGCCTCGATGCGAAGTTCATGGCCGGACAACGGACGCTCCCCATCCTGGTGGCTCTCCAGCAGCGGGGTCAGGGCCCGCGCCAGCCGATGGACCACCGCCGTGTGGCGGCTCCCCTTGGCGATCACCTCCAGCACCTCACCATCGATCAGTTCCAGCCTTCGCTCCGGCACCTGCTCGCATAGGCGATGGAACTCAGCCACGCTGAAACGGGCATGGCGGCGTCCTCCGTCGCGCCTGGCTGGCTGGGCCGGAGGGATGGCGGCGATCGGGCCCATGGCGGAAGAAGCCTGAACGTCCAGACCTATGAATCATAGGTTTGTTGTTTCTGGCTCAGGTTGGCTTCCATCGGCCAAAGCGGTGCGGAGTTGATCCCGAACTGACCTGGCTCCTGTTGCCTGACCCTGCCCCGCCTGCCCTCGCCAGTTTCCCGGCCGTTGTGACAGGCTTTGGCCACGCGCCCCGCCCCCCGCGATGACCGTCGCCCCGTCCCGCCCCGACACGGCCCCGGCCGACTCAGCCTCGGCCGCCGCTGCAGATCTGCCGGCATGGGCGAGCGACCCCCGCTACGAAACCACCATCCGCCGCCGCAAAACCCGCAGCGTGCGCGTCGGCGACATCTGGATCGGCAGCGAGCACCCGGTGGTGGTGCAGTCGATGATCAACGAGGACACCCTCGACATCGAAGGGGCCACTGCCGGCATCCGTCGCCTGCATGAGGCCGGCTGCGAGATCGTGCGGCTCACCGTGCCCTCGCTGGCCCACGCCAAAGCCGTCAAGGAGATCCGCCAGCGCCTGCAGGACAGCTACGGCCCGGTGCCGCTGGTGGCGGACGTGCACCACAACGGCATGAAGATCGCCCTGGAGGTGGCCCAGCATGTCGACAAGGTGCGCATCAATCCGGGCCTGTTCGTCTTCGATAAACCTGACCCGGGCCGCAGCGAGTTCACGCCGGAGGAGTTCGCCGCCATCGGCGAGCGCATCGCCGCCACCTTCGAGCCTTTGGTGAGCCTGCTCAAGGAGCAGGACAAGGCCCTGCGCATCGGGGTCAACCACGGTTCGCTGGCGGAGCGCATGCTGTTTACCTTTGGCGACACGCCCCTGGGCATGGTGCAGTCGGCCCTGGAGTTCATCCGCATCTGCGACCGGCTCGACTTCCACAACATCGTTGTCTCGATGAAAGCGTCGCGCGCGCCGGTGATGCTGGCCGCCTACCGGATGATGGCCGACCGCATGGATGCCGAGGGCTTCCCGTACCCGCTGCATCTGGGCGTCACCGAAGCCGGCGACGGCGACTACGGCCGCATCAAGAGCACCGCCGGCATCGCCACCCTGCTCTCCGAAGGCCTGGGCGACACCATTCGCGTTTCCCTCACCGAGGCGCCGGAGAAGGAGATCCCTGTCTGCTACTCGATTCTGCAGGCCCTGGGGCTCCGCAAAACCATGGTGGAGTACGTGGCTTGCCCCAGCTGCGGCCGCACCCTGTTCAACCTCGAGGAGGTGCTGCATCAGGTGCGCGAAGCCACCGCCCACCTGACAGGGCTCGACATCGCCGTGATGGGTTGCATCGTCAACGGACCCGGCGAGATGGCGGATGCCGACTACGGCTACGTGGGCAAGACGCCCGGCACCATCTCCCTTTACCGCGGGCGGGAGGAGATCCGCCGGGTGCCGGAAGCCGAGGGGGTGGAGGCGCTGATCGCCCTGATCAAGGAGGACGGTCGCTGGGTCGACCCCTGACCGGGGAGCCCACCCCTGGCAGCGGCGCTACCTTGGAATCACGTTTCAGACTCCCTTGAGGATCGCCACCATGGGAAGAGCTCGCGCCACTGTCGTGGTGCTGGTTGGTCTCGGTGCCTGTGCCGCCACGGCGGTGATGGCCAGGGATATGGTGCTGACCCCCACCGGAACCGTGTCGATCAGCGACAGCCCCAAGGAGGTGATGGATCAGGCCTGGCAGATCGTCTTCCGCGACTACCTGGACACCACCGGGAAATACACACCGGAACAGTGGCGCAAGCTGCGCCGCAGCGTGCTGTCCAAGAGCTACAGCACCCCCAAGGATGCCTACGAGGGCATCCGCGGCATGCTCGGCACCCTCGACGATCCCTACACCCGCTTCCTGGATCCGCGGGAATTCAAGGAAATGCAGATCGACACCTCCGGGGAGCTCTCCGGGGTGGGGATCCAGCTGAGCGTCGACAAGGAGACCAAGGAACTGGTGGTGATCTCGCCGATCGAGGGCTCGCCGGCCTCCAGGGCCGGCGTGCAGCCCAAGGACGTGATCGTCTCGATCGACGGCAAGAGCACCAAGGGGATGAGCACCGAGGACGCGGTGAAGCTGATCCGGGGCAAGGCCGGCACGACAGTCAATCTGGTGTTGCGCCGCAAGGGCCAGAACCTCGACACCCCCCTCACCCGGGAACTGATCGAGATCCACGCGGTCACCCACCAGGTGAACACGGCGCCCGACGGCACCAAGGTCGGCTACATCCGCCTGAAGCAGTTCAGCGCCACGGCCACCAAGGACATGCGGGCGGCGGTGCGGGACCTGGAGGCCAAGGGGGTGCAGGGCTACGTGCTCGACCTGCGCAGCAACCCAGGCGGACTGCTGGTGGCGAGCGTCGAGATCGCCCGCCAGTGGATCAACGAAGGCATCATTGTCTCCACCAAGACCCGCGACGGCATCCAGGACGTCAAACGGGCCACCGGCCAGGCCCTGACCACCAAACCGATGGTGGTACTGGTCAACGAGGGTTCGGCGAGCGCCAGCGAGATCCTCTCCGGTGCCCTGCAGGACAACAACCGGGCCGTGCTGGTGGGTCAGAAGACCTTCGGCAAGGGGCTGGTGCAATCGGTGCGCGGCCTTTCCGATGGCTCCGGCATGACCGTGACCATCGCCAAGTACCTGACGCCCCGCAACCGGGACATCCACAAGCACGGCATCAACCCGGACGTGCCGGTGAAGATGACCGAGCAGGAGGTGCAGCGACTCCAGCTGGAAGACATCGGCACCAACCGGGACAGCCAGTACCGGGCGGCCGAATCCACCCTGCGTAAACAGTTGCAGGCCAGCACGGCGGTGGAGAAGGCCTTCCAGCCCGGCAGTGCCAATTTGCCGGCGGCCCTTGCCAAACCCTGATCTGAACGGGCCGGGCGCCATGCCGGACTCTGTCTGGGACCTCAAGCCTTGGTGGTGTCAGCCCTGGAGCATCCTGCTAACGGGGCTGGCCATCGTGGCCGGCAGCTGGCTTGTGCTGCACCTCTGGTGGCTCACCACCGGGGTCTCGGTGGTGATCGGCGCCTGGTGGCTGTTGTTCCTGGTGCTGATGCCGGCAGCCTGGAAACGGTCGCAGGGCAGCGACGGCGGTAGCTGAGCCCCCGGGCTCAGGCGACGGGCTGCATCAGCCCGCCACCGGGGGAGGAGTCATCGTCGTCGTTGTTGCCGGCGTCGGCCTGGAAGAGGGCGAAAAAACCAAGGCCGAGGGCCCCCAGGAAGGCCGGCAGCAGCAGGGGATTCTGGGTGGCACCCGCGACCTCGATCAGTTCACCCATGGCGCCACGTAACGAAAGATGTCGCCATCTTAACGTTCCTTCTCATTCCCGTGGCCGGTTCAGTCAAAGACGTGGCCGTGCTCGTAGCGCTCGGCGTGGCCCGCGGCCTCGGTGAGGGCCGCCACGTTCTCGCGGGTGAAGAAACCGTCGTAGCCCAGGCAGCGCTCCACATACTCGGTAATCAGCAGGGAGTAGGCGGAGCTGCGCGAGAAGATCTGGCGCAGGTTCGGCTCGTCGCCGCATTCCCCCACCATGTCGGCGAGAAAGGGGATGCCCAGCTCGCGCAGGGTGTGCACCACCACATCGACGTTCTTTTCGCCGTCGGTGTCGCCATCGACCACCTCATAGGCGATGTGATGCATGCGTCGCCCGAAATTGCGCACGAAGTCTTCAGTGGGCATCGGCAGGTTGGACAGGGAATTGAGATAGGAGGGGGTGTTATTGGCCGTGAAGACGCGGGCGGGGGAGAGCTTGTCGTCGCCCACCGAGGGGTGGTGGGTGACGTTGGTGGAGGAGTTCATCTCGGCAATGTCATAGGAGCCCCAGTAGTAGTAGGGAACCATCGTCAGGTACTCGAGAATGGCATCCTCCCGCTCACCGGCCAGCACTCGCGTGGCCAGGTGATCGATGCCCAGAATCTTGCCCTCCAGCCCGTGCTCCCGGTGGCGTCGGGCGGCGTCCGTCAGGGGCTTGAGCGCCTCCTCGTCCAGCAGCACCCAATCGCCCAGATCCAGGGCCGCCAGACCATCGAGCGGCCGGTCCACATAGCCGACCCGGTTGTAGGTGTAATCGGAGAGGAAGGTGAAACAGAGGTGCTTGGAGGCATAGAAGGGATTGGCGGTTTCGCCCGGATAGGCGAAACGGATGTTCTGGGGCTCAAGGATGGCCCGCAGGTCGTGGCAGGAGGACACCTGGAAGATCTCGCCGATGTAGCGGGCGTTGGGCTTGTCGATCGAGAGGGGATACATGGCGTTCCAGCGCGTCACCTCATCCTCGAAGTCATCGAAGAGCGGCTCCAGCACGATCAGGCGCGGAAACGCCTCACCCCCCTTGAGCAGGTAGAGGCGGTGGGTGGCGTTGATCCAGCACTCCTGATAGCGGTAGGGGCCGGTGAGCGCCAGTTCCGCCAGGTAGGTCAGGCCGTTGCCGTGGTCGACCTGGATCACGATCGCCGCCATCGGCCCCACCACCTGCTCCAGCCCCGAGCTGGCCCGCCGGGCATAGACGCGGGGCAGAAACTCCTCAAAAAAGGCGGTGTTGCGCTTGTCGCCCTTGGGCCGGTAGCTGACGAGATCGAACATCGGCTGGTGGGGCTGGCCTGCTGAGGTGGTGGTGGGATCAGAACACCTGCAGCTGGCTGAGGTTGCCGCTCACGCCTGTGATCTCAACGATGGCATCGGTGGTGGCCGAGAAGCCGGCAACGCCATCGTTGATCGCCAGGAAGGTGCGCACACCACTCGCCGGATCGTTGAAGCTGAAGCTGGCGACGCCGCCGGTGGAGGTGGTGGTGAGAGCGGAGAAGTTGGCGGGGGTGAGCAGGGCCGTGATCGCGCTGGCACTGAGTTCGGCCACCGAACCCAGTGCCACGGGGTTCACCGCCTGGGCCAGGTTGCGCACCAACGGCGCATCGATGGCATCGAGGCCTGTGACCAGATCCGTGATCCAATCGATGGGGGTTGTCGGACTGGCGGGGAGTAGGGAATGGCTGAGGGAGGTGAGGCGAAATGTATCGCCACCGGCCAGGCCCGTGAGGCGGTCAACGGTGGAGGAGAAGGAAAGGATGTCGTTGGCGGTGCCGCCGGAAACGACATTGGTGCTGAGGAAGTCGCAGGTGCTGCTGCCAGCGAACGGGTTGCCCGCCTGATCGATGATGGACCCGGCCGGCAGGCTGAGGAAGTAGCGGGTGTTGGGCGCCAGGTTGCTGGTGGGGTTGATCGTGAGGCGGCCGCTGCTGAGGCTGAGAGCCTGGTGCTGGTGGCGGCGTCAAAGCTTTCGGTGATGGGTCCAGCGGCCAATCCAACCCGTAACTGAATCGTGCCCGTGCCCCGCTGGATGGTTTCCGAGAACGTGAGCAGGATGTTGGCAGCAGGGTCGACACCGATGGCACCGTCGAGGGGCGAGAAGGACGCCACCGATGGAGCGGTGGTATCGGGAACGAAGCTGCGCGCCACAGACGCCGGACCCAGATTGCCGGTGGCATCAGCCACACGTGCGGTGATCGAATAGGTGGTGCCGGCTGTGGCCGGCAAGGTGGGAGTAAAGCTCCAGGTTTTGGCAAGGTTGTTGACCGCGGCCGTACCCAGCAGGGTGGCGCCATTGAAGATCCGCAGGGTTTCACCAGCTACCAGGGCGGAGCTGATTGTGCCGGTGATCGTGGGAGTGGTGTCGTCGGTACGGGCACCTGGAGCAACGGGGCCCCGGATCAGGCCGGCGTTGTCGGTGACGCCCGTGATCGCAGCGGTCGTCGCCGGTGCAATGGAATCGAGGAAGAACCTGCGCGGAGGAGCAGAGGACGTACCGAGATTGCCGGCAGGATCGGCGACGCGGGCGGTGATCGAATAGGTGGTGCCTGGAGTTGCCGGCAAGGTGGGGGTAAAGCTCCAGGTTTTGGCGAGGTTGTTGACCGCGGCCGTACCCAGCAGGGTGGCGCCATTGAAGATCCGCAGGGTTTCACCAGCCGCCAGGGCTGCTGTGATGGTGCCGGTGATGGTGGGGGTGAAACTCCAGGTACCGGTGGTGTTGTTCACCACCGCATTGCCGAGAAGGACGGTGCCGTTGAAAATCCGAATTGATTCCCCACTGACCAGAGGCGCTGAAAACCTGCCCGTGATCGTGGGGGTGGGATCATCGGTCGCGCCACCTGGGGTGACCGTGCCTTGGATCAATCCAACGTTGTCACTGATGCCTGTGATCGCTGCGGTTACAACTCCACGGCCGATTGCGAGAGGCACCACTGAAACGGATTCAGCGAAGCCCTCAGAATCCGTGTGGGAAATCGTGGCCCGAACTTGCTTGCCAGCTTCTGAAAAACCAAGCAGCAGTGAGGCTGCATTGCTGCCAATAGTGGACCACGAATTACCATCAGAACTGGATTGCCAGACGCAGGTGAAGGTGCCATTTCCATCGGGGTCATCAGCTATTTTGGTGGCTGTGAGAGTCTTGCCAACAACTGGATTGCCAGCAATGGAGAAGGAGGATTTACCGTCGTTAATGATTTGTGGATCATCGTTTAGGATCGTTCCAGTGCCCTGTCCTTTGTCAATGGAGGCATAAGTTGAGTTGCTTAAACTAACAACAAATGTTTCGTCACTCTCGAAAGTGGTATCGCCAAAAATCTCAATTCTGATCGTTTTCGACGTTTCACATGGAGCAAAACTCAAGCTGCCACTGATCCCCCTGTAGTCGGTGCTAGCGCTGCCGCTCGTTGCCGTTCCATCTGCCGTGCTGTAGCTGACGGTGACCGTTTCGCCTGTGACGATGTTGAGCGAAACCGTGAAGACAAGGTACTGGGACCCTGAGTTACCTTCTATGACGCTGACATCGTTGATTGAGAGGCTGCGAGGCGTATCATCCGCACCGATTCTTCCTCCCGCCTTGCCGAACAATAGATAATGGTCCAACGCACCTCTATAGTTGTTGGCGCCGAAAGCTGCGCGGACATCTTCGTACTTAGCAAGATAGAATTTGGCATCAAACTCAGGCGACCCCCTGCGGCCCTCATAGATCCCAACAAAATACCAATGCCTGGTTGCTTCTACCTCCTGATTGGGATTGTTGGTGACCGCCCTCACATCGGCATTGTTAGCTAGGTAATATCCAAGCTGAAACGCCGAGGAATCGGTGATCCACTCTGATCCATACCAGCCCCCTGGTTTTCCCCACTCGTAGAAGTGGCTGATGGCGCCGCTGAAGTTCATCACGCCATAGGCGGCCTCTACGTCCGGATGCGCGGCCATGTAGTAGATCGGATCAAACTCAACCGATCCGCGACGGCCGAATCTCAGGCCCCATTCCAGCCAGTGGCTGATGGCGCCGGCATAGTTAGTGGCACCATAGGCATTGGCAACATCCGGGAACCTTTGCAGGTAATCCTTGGGATCAAAGACAAGCGAACCGCGGCGACCATCGGTGATTCCGAATTGAAGCCAGTGGGATTTGGCCCCCTCAAAGTTAGAAGTACCAAAGGCATTTCTAACATCTTAATATGTGGCAAGGTAAAACTGTGGATCAAAGATTGGTAAAACCAGACGCGGGTCGGTGGAAGGTGGCGGCGGTGGGGGATCATCACCTGGCGGCGGGGGTGCGCCTTGATAAGGAGTAGATGACGTCCATCTTTCGCCATCAAACGTTCCAGCAGAGAGATCGTCGAAAAAATCAACCTTTATGCTACTTGAATATGTTGACGGTTGAGTCCTGCGCTCGAAGTGCAAATGATCTGATGTACTTTCGCCCGTATTTCCCATTATTCCGAGAGACTGACCAATGCCCACCCGAGCATTGACTTGAATATTGCTGGGTATGCTCCCTAGGTGGAGGTGAGAATACAAATCATAGGTATTATCATCATTTCTTATTACAACATGCGAGCCATAGCCCCGATATCCACCCCCCCCCCCATTCCGTGCGATCGACCCTGACGATGGTCCCATTAGTTACACTTACAATTGTTGGATCACCACTTAAAATGTCAAATTCATAAGCGATCATTCCCGGGATATTAGAATGTCCCCTCTCGTTATTAGGATCCTCGTCGCCTTGCGTAACTTCGATCCGAGTGCCTGCGCGAAAAGGCGTGAGAACCATGCCAAAGATACGGAGTTATTTTGACGTAGAGAACAAAGAAGCTAATCACAAACCAACACATGGCAAGCCTGGAGTTGCAAGTATGTCAGCTTACAATTGCTCACTGGAATGGAGCTTGGATTGACCTTGCATCCCAAAGTCTTAATCTTGTTATTCGGAGTTGACAGCCTCCATTTAGATAAATTGTGCTCCTGTTGATCGCATACTCCTCCTTCCGCCCCGGGCAGCTCAAAGCCCTCCAGCACCTCGATCGGGGGCAGGGCCGAAAAATCCCCTGCGGCCCACTGGCTAATGAGTGACGTGAGTTCTGGGGTTCCTCCGGCAGGTGCAAGGCCTTCTGGGCTGCGGCGGACAAGGAACCATCGAGCGACCATGCCTTGAGCCTCAGCCGCCAGGCCTGGATCAGTGCTGACAGGAGAAAGCTAGTGGCCACAACGCATCTATCCAGTTGACTAGGTCTAATGCCTCAATTCTCATACTGGGCAAATTGCTCAGATAAAGCTCAGGTACTCCTCACCAGTTCCACCCATCCAGCAAAGATATGTAGCCGGCAGTACAGAAGCTGCGGCTTTCGGCAGGCACCTCCCACGGCTGGCGATTCCGATGATCCTGCGTACGGAAGCTGAAACCAACGCCGACATCGACACCCTGGAGCGGTGGTTGCACGCGTCATCAGCGACGCCAGGCCGCTGATCGCCTTGGCCAATGTGAACGGGATCGGCTGGCTGAAGGAGCTGGCCCCCTCCCGACCGGCCCTGAACTGCCGGAATGGGGCCATCAGCCAAGCTGGCTAAAGTGAATGCAACGATTCAGATGAATGCATGGCCACCTCCGTTCGGCTGGATCCCGCCCCGGAGGCACGCCTTGACCGCTTAGCCCAAGAGACGGGACGGACCAAAGCCTTTTATCTGCGGGAGCTAATCGAGCAAGGCATCGATGACTTGGAAGATGCCTACCTCGGCGCCGCCGCCTTGGAATCCCACCGCCGGGCCGGCCAGCCTGCCATTCCTCTGGATCAACTCGTGAACGACCTTGGCCTGGACGGTTGAGTTCATCCCCGAAGCGGCGCAACAGCTCCGCAAGCTCGATCGCACAGCCGCCGGCCGCATCACTCGCAATCTGCAGGAAACGGTCGCCAACGGCAGGGATCCTCGCCAACGCGGCAAAAGGGCTGACCGCCAACAGGGCTGGCCTCTGGCGTTTCTGGGTTGGCGACGATCGCGTGATTTGTCAGATCGAAACGGCCCGCCTGCTGGTGCTGGTGGTGAAGGTCAGCCATTGAGGGGAGGCCTACCGCTGAGGGCAATCACAATCAATCTTCAGTACGGAATTTGGTGCTGACAGGATGAATGGTCCGTCGCGCACCTCTCCAGTTGACGCCTCCAAACACCCTCACGGTCGCTGAAATCAAGCGCCGTGGCATGGCAGCCATCCAGGAGGCCCTGCTTCGTGGCCCGGTCCACATCCTCAAGCGCAATCGCCCATCCGCCGTGATCCTCAGCGAGGCGGATTACGAAACCATCCTCTCCGCCCAGCGGCCCCCGATTGCTTCCGGCACTGCCCTGCGCTGGCTGCTGCAGGAGCCCATTACCGGCATCCGCTCCAAAGCCGACCTCGACGCTGAGCTTCAGGCCAACCGCGACTGGTGATCGTGTTTCTCGATTCCAACGCGGTGATCTACCCCATCGAAGCAGCACAGCCCTTGGCCAACAATGTGCGCGATGAGTTGACCACCCTTGCTGCCGAACATCCCCAGCTCACGTTGGCGCTTCGCCGCCTGTCCTGGCTTGGGTGTCGCGTTGGGCCCCTCGAACGCAACGACCAGGAAACCCTGGCCCGCCATGACAGCTTCTTTTGCCAGCCTGATCTGGTGGGTGGAGCTGAGCAGGGAGGTGGTGGAGGAAGCGCGTTCCAGCGCATAGGCGAGCTGCAGGGGACGTTGCTGGTGTAGGCGCCGAGGGTAAGGCCAGGGAATGCCAGCAGTTGCTAGCATTCCATTCTTGGAAGGCCTAAGCCGATGGGAAACATCAGTGTGCGCCGCCTGGACGACGCCATGCTTCAACGGCTACGCAAGAGAGCTGCTGACCGTGGCATCTCCATGGAGGAAGAAGTCCGGCGCATTCTTCATACCGCACTGGCTGAACCCACCCGCCTGGGTGACCTGGCCTTGAGCAGCTTTGGTGAGGTCCATGGCATCGAATTGGAGCTTCCCTCCCATTCCTCACACCCAGCGATCGACCTGGCACCTTGATCCTTCTTGACACCAACGTGGTCTCGGAAGTGATGCGACTTTCCCCCCATCCAGGGATAATTGCATGGCTCAATGCTGTCGATGCCGGAGAGCTGTACATCTCCACAATCAGCATCGCCGAGATCATTTTTGGGCTGGAACTACTTCCTCCTGGACAACGCCGGCAGGGGTTTGAAGAACGCTTTGAGTCCTTCCTTTCGGCAGCTTTTGACCATCGCGTGCTGGTCTTCGATCAAGCAGCTGCCCGGCATTACGGGCCGATCATGGCTGCGAGACGACGCGCTGGCTCGCCGATGGCGGCTCCAGATGGACAGATTGCCGCGATTGCGCGCTCCCAGGCCATGGACCTTGCCACACGCAACACGCGTGACTTCCGCTCCTGTGGTCTTGCCTTGATTGATCCCTGGGGTTGACCCCTCACAGACCTCCCGTCACACCACCAGCACCGCCTCGTTCTTCGCCTTCTGCTGCTCCAGCCGCTGCTGCTCGCTGAGCCCGTCGGCCCCTGGGATCTGCGCCGCCATCGCCCCCAGCCATTCCTTCAGGGTGTCGAGTTGCTTGTCGGCAGGGAGCACGCTCAGGCCCCGGGCCAGCACCTTGGCGGTGCTGCCGGCGCCGCCCTGATACACCATCCGGCCGTGCAGGTGCTGGGGCAGGGCCTGGCGCAGGCGGCGGAAAGCGGGTTCCTCCATCGGCGTTTCCAGGGCGATGTTGGGCTTCTCCGGCTTGATCCGCGAGAAGCCACAGCGACGCGCCAGCAGCTTCAGTTCCATCAGCTGCAGCAGGCTCTGCACCGGCGCCGGAATCGGGCCGTAGCGGTCGGCCCAGCCGGCGGCCAGCTCCACTAGGGCCGCCTTGCCGCCGCACTCGGCGGCGGCGCGATAGGCCGCCATTTTCTCGTCGGCCTCGGTGATCCAGTCGGCCGGGATGAAGGCCGTCACCGGCAGGTCGATCTGGGTCTCGTCCACCGCCGGGATGTCCTGGCCCTGGATCTCGGCCAGGCAGTCCTGCAGCATCTCCATGTAAAGGTCGAAGCCGATCGCCTCCATCTGGCCGCTCTGCTCCACCCCCAGCAGGTTGCCCACGCCGCGGATCTCCATGTCGCGCATGGCCAGCTGGTAGCCCGAGCCCAGCTGGGCGAACTCCTGGATCGCCCGCAGCCGCTGGCGGGCCGCCTCACTCAGGGAGGCATCGCCCGGATAGAACAGCCAGGCGTGGGCCTGGATGCCGCTGCGACCCACCCGGCCCCGCAGCTGGTACAGCTGGGCCAGGCCGAACCTGTGGGCGTCCTCCACCAGGATCGTGTTCACCCGGGGGATATCAAGGCCGCTCTCGATAATCGTGGTGCAGAGCATCACGTCGGCCTCGCCGGCGTTGAAGGCCACCATGGCGCTCTCCAGCTCCCCCTCCGGCATCTGGCCGTGGGCCACCTGCAGCCGCAGCCCCGGCAGCATCGCCCGCAGCTGGCCGGCCACCTCCTCGATGCCCTCCACCCGCGGCACCACGTAGAACACCTGGCCGCCGCGGTCGAGTTCCTGGCGGATGGCGCTGCGCACCGCCTCCTCATCCAGGCTGGCCAGGTGGGTCTTGATCGGGCGCCGCAGCGGCGGCGGCGTGGTGATCAGGCTCATCTCCCGCACGCCCGAGAGGCTCATGTAGAGGGTGCGCGGGATCGGCGTGGCGCTCAGCGTGAGCACGTCCACATCCTTTCTGAGCGCCTTGATCTTCTCCTTCTGGTTCACACCGAAGCGCTGCTCCTCGTCCACCACCAGCAGGCCCAGCTGGCGGAAGGCCGTGCCCTTGCCCAGCAGCTGGTGGGTGCCCACCACCACGTCGGTGTTGCCCTTGGCCAGGTCGTCGAGGATCGTCTTGCGCTCGGCGGCGGTGCGGAAGCGGTTGAGCAGGGCCACCTTGAGCGGGTAGGGGGCGAAGCGCTCGCTCAGGGTGCGCCAGTGCTGCTGGGCCAGAACGGTGGTGGGGGCCAGCAGGGCGCACTGCTTGCCGGCGGTGACCGCCTTGAAGATCGCCCGGATCGCCACCTCGGTCTTGCCGAAGCCCACATCGCCGCAGACGAGGCGGTCCATCGGCTGGTCCCGCTCCATGTCGCGTTTGACGTCCACGATCGCCTTGAGCTGGTCGGGGGTGGGGTCGTAGGGGAAGGAATCCTCCAGTTCGCCCTGCCAGGGGCCATCGGCGGGGAAAGCGAAGCCCGGTGCCTGGTGGCGCTCGGCGTAGAGCTTGACCAGGTCCATCGCCACCTTGGCCACCGCCTTGCGGGCCCGCTCCTTGGCCTTGGTCCAGGCCGTGCCGCCCATGCGGTTGAGCTCGGGCGGGCTGTCGCTGCTGGCCCGGTAGCGGCCCAGGCTGCCCAGCTGGTCGGCCGCCACCCGCAGCAGCCCATCGGCGTACTGGACCACCAGGTAGTCACGGGCCTCACCGCCGATGGCCAGCTTCTCCAGCTTCAGGAAGCGGCCGATGCCGTGGTTGCGGTGCACCACGAAGTCGCCGGGGAGCATCTTGCCCGGATCCACCGTGCGGCTGGCCGCCTTGCGGCGCCGTCGCACGTAGCCGCCGGCCGCCAGGCTGTGCTGGCCGAAGATCTCCCGGTCGGTGAACAGCACCAGCTTCCAGGCCGGCAGCTGGAACCCCTCCAGTTCGGCCGTGCCGCGCAGCTTGAGCGCCATCGGGGTGCCCTGCTCCACCAGCCGCTCGATGGCCGGGAAGTCGCGGGCGTTGGGCACAAACCGGGTGACGCAGTCGTGCTCCTCCAACAAGGCCACGGCCCGCGACGGCTGGGCGGAGACGATCCAGGGCCGGGCCTTGTCGCGCAGGTGCCCCTTGATCTGCTCCGCCAGGCGGCCGAACTGGTTGGGGTGGGCCGGCACCGGCCGGCTGGCCAGGTCCAGGTTGTTCGGGTGGCGGTCGCTCTCGTGCAGCTCCGCCAGGTCAAAGCCCGTGAAGGTCTCCACGTCCGCCAGGGCCGCCGCGATCGGCCGGTGCAGCAGTCCCGGCAAGGGCAGGGGCGGCTCGCCGCCTGTGGCCTTCACCACCTCGCCGTGGTGGTCGGCGGCATGGTCATACCACTGCTGGCCGTGGGCCAGGCACTGGCGCCGCTCATCGATTGCCACCAGGGTGCCGGCGGGCAGGTAGTCGAGCAGCGAGGCCGGCTGCTGCCAGGCCAGGCCCATCAGCCGCCGCATGCCCTCCGGCGTGCCCCCCTCCAGCAGCTGGTCAAGGGCCGCGGGCTCCAACAGCCGCTCCAGTCCATCCGGCATCCGCTCCCGCAGGGCTTCGGCGATCAGGGGGGCGTAGCTGGTGGGGGTGAGGCGCACCCGCTCGATCACATCGAGGGAGCGCTGGGTGGCCGGATCGAACTCCCGCAGCTTCTCGAGGTCTTCGCCGAAGAGCTCCAGCCGCACCGGCAGCTCGGCGCTGACCGGAAACAGATCAACAATGTCGCCCCGGCGGCTCCAGGTGCCCTCCTGCTCAATCGTCGGCACCCTCTCGTAGCCCAGGGCGGCCAGGCTGAGGGCCAGCTGCTCCAGATCCAGCCGATCGCCGCGGCGCAGGGTGAGGCAGCGGGCCGCCAGCAGCGGCGGCGGCGGCAGGTGGGGCTGAAGGGCCCGCTCGGTGGCCACCACGGCGAAACGGCCGCCGTTGGCACCCGGGGTCCCGTCCCCGTCGCCCACCAGCTCGGCGAGCACCTGCAGCTGGCCCCAGGTGATCTCACTGGTGGGGTCGAAGGGCTCGTAGGGGGAGCCCTCGCTGGTGGGGTACAGCTGGCAGAGGGGCCAGCCCATCAGCTCCAGCAGGGAGGCCCAGCGGCCCGCCTCCTCCAGGGTGGGCACGATCACCAGCAGCGGGGCCTCTCTGGAGCCCGCCAGGGCGCTGGCCACCAGGGCCCGGGCCGCCCGCCCAGCCCCGCTCAGCCGCAGCCGCTCGGGCCGCTCGCAGCGCGCCCTCACCTCGGCGGTGAGGGGGGCGGCCTGCAGCTGGCGCACGAGGGCGTGGAGGGGCATCGCAAGGCGGGGGAGAACCGTTGGCGATCCTCGCAACCCGTTTGCGGTCATGCTGGGGGTCGGTCTACCCCGCGATGGCCCGCTTCCGCTGTCCCACCTGCCGCCAAAGGCCCCTGAGGCTGCAGCAACCGTTCACGGGTGTGCCCCGCTGCGGTCGCTGCGGCGAACTGCTGGAACCGAAGCCCCGCCACGGGCGCGCCTGGACCCTTGCCCTGGCGGTGGCCGCCCTGGTGCTGGGGGGCGCTGCCTTCCCCGGCATGCTGGAGCAGGTGGGGAGTCTGCCCGAGCAGGCCCCTGAGGTGACCACCCGCCTGCTGGAGCGTTTCGAACCGGCCCCCGATCAACGCCTGCGTCCGAAGGCCCTGCTCAAGGGTGGGCTGCTGGCCAACCTCCAGGAGGCCGACAGGCAATGGATCCCCACCGCCGAGCCCCTCGCAGGCGGTGGCACCCGCTTCCTTTACCGCCGGCGGGCCGGCGAGCCCGAGCTGTCGGTGCCCGAGCTGAAGGCCCTGATCAACTCCCCGCCGGACCACGGCGAGAAGCACCGGGCGATCGCTGAACTGCTCAGCGTGCTGGATCAGGTGGGGGTACAGGTGGAACTGGTGGAGCCCAGGAAGACAGGGGCCGCCGGCGAGTGGGATCACGCCGTCCGCACCCTGCGGATCAAGCCCGCCATGGTGGACAAGGGAACCGTGGACTTCGCCCAGGTGCTGAACCATGAGGCGATCCACGTGGCCCAGAGCTGCGCGGCGGGCGGCCTGCGTGCCGTCCCCAGAACCCTCGGGCTGGGCCAGGCGGTGCCGCCGGAACTGCGGCTGCATCTCGATGATCCCCTCTACGCCGGGGCCTCCGACTGGGAGAAGGCCCTGGAGCGGGAGGCCTACGCCAACCAGCGACAGCTGGAGCTCGGCACCACCCTGGTTCGCACCCACTGCCGGACCCGCGCCACGGGCTGAGGACCGGGCGGAGCTGGGGCCCTCAGCCGGAGATATGGGCGATCAGGTCGAGGCACTTGCTGGAGTAGCCCCACTCGTTGTCGTACCAGGCCACCACCTTCACGAAGGTCTCGGTGAGGGCGATGCCCGCCGAGGCATCGAAGATCGAGGTGCAGGTGTCACCGAGGAAATCAGTGGAGACCACCGCGTCTTCGGTGTAGCCGAGGATCCCGGCCATCGGACCGGTGGCGGCGGCCCGCATGGCGGCCTTGATGGCGTCGTAGCTGGCGCCGCGCTCCAGGTTCACCGTCAGATCCACCACCGACACGTTGGGGGTGGGAACCCGGAAGGCCATGCCGGTGAGCTTGCCGCTCAGGGCCGGGATCACCTTGCCCACCGCCTTCGCCGCTCCGGTGGACGACGGAATGATGTTCTGGCCGGCTCCACGGCCGCCGCGCCAGTCCTTGATCGACGGGCCATCCACCGTCTTCTGGGTGGCGGTGGTGGCGTGCACGGTGGTCATCAGGCCATCGCGGATGCCGAAGCTGTCGTTCAGCACCTTGGCCATCGGTGCCAGGCAGTTGGTGGTGCAGGAGGCGTTCGAGACGATGTCCTGGCCCGCATAGGTGGTGTGGTTCACCCCCATGACGAACATCGGCGTGTCGTCCTTGGAGGGGGCCGACAGCACCACCTTGCCGGCACCGGCGCTGATGTGGGCCCGGGCCCGCTCGTCGTTCAGGAACAGGCCCGTGGACTCCAGCACCACATCGGCACCCACCTCGCCCCAACGCAGGGCGGCGGGATCGCGCTCCGCACTGATGCGGATGCGGCGGCCGTTCACCACCAGGGCGCCGTCGTCCACGGCCACCTCGCCGGCGAAGCGGCCGTGGGTGGAGTCGTAGCGGAGCATGTAGGCGATGTAATCGACATCGATCAGGTCGTTGATGCCCACCACTTCGATGTCATCGCGTCCGCAGGCGATGCGGAAGACCAGACGTCCGATTCGTCCGAACCCATTGATGCCGATCCTGATGGTCACCTGCGCGTCTCCGGAGTCAGACCAGAGACTTCAGCGTCGCACGGAGCCGTCAGCCGCCGGTGGAGCCCAACAGGCCTTTGTCGTCAGCTGAAACGGGCTCGGCCGGGGACCCCAGGCTGTCCGTGGCACGCAGCAGGGTTTCCTCCTCGAGGAGCATGTTGAAGCGCAGCAGGTCGGCGTCCTTGAGCTGTTGCCGGCTGCTGACGCCGAGATGCTTCTCGAGAAAACCGCGGCCCATGGCGCCGTCCCAGCCGAGCTGCTGCAGCAACAGGTTGCACTGGTCGAGCAGCTCGGCCCGGCGCAGGGGCACCGCCGCTGCCGCGGGATCGCAGCCAGGCTCAAGGGCTTCGATCGCCTGCAGATAGGCGATCAGGTCGGCGTAGACGGTGATGCGGTCGCGGCTGGGGTGGCCGAAGGAGCGCTGCAGGTAGATGGCTTCCCTGTCCCTGTCCCATCCCAGCCTTCGCATCTGCAGATCCAGGTGGGTCAGTTCGGCACTCCAGTCCTGGGGGTCCTCCTCCTGGCCCACCGGCGTGGGCGGCGGGTCAGGCGATGGCGGCGGCTCCGGTGTGGGCGTTGGCGTTGGCGTTGGTGCTGGCTTCGGGGCCTCGGCGACCGGTGGCGACGGCGGCATGGGTGCTGGAGCTGGAGCTGGAGCCTGCCGCGGCGGGGGCGGGGTGGCCGTGGTCTGGAGGCTGGCCAGCAAGCGGGCCCTGGCCCGATCCTCCGCGTCCTCGGCGTTGTCCGCCTCCCCCAGGGCACTGCCCAGGACGTGCTCCCCTTCGCGGGCCGAGACCAGCACGACGCGGCGCCCGCCGTCGCAGTGCAGCAATCGGACCTGAAGTTGCATGGGAAGGGTCAGGCGGGGCCGACAGTCTTTCTAGAGTGCTTCTTTGAAGGCGCCAGGGCCGAACGAACGCCAGGAATGGAAGTGGAAACGGTGGAGAGCCTCACACCCCTGCTGCAACAGGCGGACCAATGGGGCGAGATGCTGCTGCTGTTGCCGCTGCTGGTGGGGCTCGAGGCGGTTCTCTCCGCCGACAACGCCATCGCCCTGGCCGCCATCTCCCGGCGGCTGCATGATCCGGCGCGGCAACGCCAGGCCTTGAACCTCGGCCTGGTGCTGGCCCTGGTCTTCCGGCTGGGCCTGATCGCCCTGGCCAGCTTCGTGCTCAATTTCTGGCCCCTGCAGCTGCTGGCTTCGGCCTATCTGCTCTGGCTCTGCGGCCGCCATCTGCTGGGTCGGGACGATGGCGAGGACGACCTCACTGATGGGCTGCAGACGGGCTTCTCCACCCAGGGCCCAGGCTCCCACGATTCCGGCCATCCCCACCACGGCGCTTCACTGGGCTCGATCGTGGCGACCCTGGCCCTCACCGATCTGGCCTTCTCCCTCGACAGCGTCTCTGCGGCGGTGGCCGTCACCGACCGGCTTCCCCTGGTGATGGCTGGTGGGGTGATCGGCATCATCGCCCTGCGGCTCACGGCCGAGCTGTTCCTGCGCTGGCTGGAAATCTTCCCCCATCTGGAAACCGCCGGCTACCTGGCGGTGGGGCTGGTGGGCCTGCGGCTGCTGCTTCGCCTGCTGCTGCCGGCGGTGGAGGTGCCGGAATGGGCCCTGCTGCTGCTGGTGGCCGCCCTGTTCGCCTGGGGCTTCTCCCTGCGCACGGCCCCCTCGCCCCTGCCCGAGCAGGGCAGCGGCGACGCCTGAGGCCGGCCGGAACGATGCGGATCGAACTGCGCCAGATCGACTCGGACCGGCTGATCACCAGCATCGAGGTCGAGAACCTCAGCGATGTCCCCCATCCCGGCCGCTGGCTGACCACGGGCGATCGCAGCTTTCTGGTGCTGCAACGGCGCCACCGTTACCGGCTGCGGCAGGGCCGCTACGAACTGGCGTCCGTGGCGCTGCAGGTGAAATCCCAGCAGCAACCGGCCGATGCCCTCTGGTGGAACGGGCGCTGGGTGATCGGTGACCCCGACTGCCGTTTCAACGCCCGCAGCCCCCTGCTGCGCTGTGCCGTGCTGCCCGAGGGACCCTGCGAGCGCTGCAGCCACCGCAGCCCCCGCTGAAGCGATCGCGCCACCAGCCGGTCTTAGGCTGGGGCCCAACTCCGTTTTCGCGCCCGATCACCGCCCCTTCCTCCAGGCCCCTGGCCAAGGTCATCCGCAGCCGGCCCAGCGGCAACGGGTCCGTCCCCACCCCTGAACTGCTCTCCCCCAGCCCTACCGCCACGGGCCTGAATCCGCCCGTGGCCGGCCTGGCGACCGACTTTGCCGTCCTGGGGTTGTCGGAGCCGATCCTCAAGGCCGTGGCAGCCAAGGGCTACAGCAGCCCCTCGCCGATCCAGTTGCAATGCATCCCGGCGGTGCTGGCGGGCCACGACGTGATGGCCGCCGCCCAGACAGGCACCGGCAAGACGGCCGGTTTCACCCTGCCGATGCTGGAGCGGCTGCGCCACGGCCCCCACGCCCGTGCCGGCGTGGTACGGGCCCTGGTGCTGACCCCCACCCGGGAACTGGCGGCCCAGGTGGCCGAAAGCGTCACCGCCTACGGCCGCTACCTGGATCTGCGCTCCGATGTCGTTTTCGGTGGGGTGAGTGCCAATCCCCAGATGCAGCGGCTGCGCAAGGGCGCCGATGTGCTGGTGGCCACCCCCGGCCGGCTGATGGACCTGCACCAGCAGAACGCCCTGCGACTCGACCGGGTCGAGATCCTGGTGCTCGATGAGGCCGACCGGATGCTCGACATGGGCTTCATCCGCGACATCCGCCGGATCCTGTCGCTGCTGCCGGCGAAGCGCCAGAACCTGCTGTTCTCCGCCACCTTCTCCAGCGACATCCGCCGTCTGGCGACCGGCCTGCTGCACAACCCCGTGCAGCTCCAGGCCAGCCCGGAAAACCAGGCCACCCCCCTGGTCGACCAGGTGATCCATCCCTGCGACATGGACCGCAAGGGGGATCTGCTCAGCCATCTGATCCGCAGCAACGACTGGCGTCAGGTGCTGGTGTTCTCGCGCACGAAGCACGGCGCCAACCGGTTGGCGGAGCGGCTTGAGAAAGAGGGGCTGGGGGCGGCGGCGATCCACGGCAACAAGAGCCAGGGGGCCCGCACCCGGGCCCTGGCGGAATTCAAGAGCGGCGAGGTGCGGGTGCTGGTGGCCACCGACATCGCCGCCCGCGGCATCGACATCCACCAGCTGCCCCACGTGGTCAACCTCGACCTGCCCAACGTGGCTGAGGACTATGTGCACCGCATCGGCCGCACCGGCCGGGCGGGCCAGAACGGCCATGCCATTTCCCTGGTGGCGGCCGAAGAGCATGAGCTGCTGCGGGCCATCGAGCGCCTGGTCGGCTCCCCCCTGCCCCGCCAGGAGGTGTCGGGCTTCGAGCCCACCGTGCTGTCCGCCCCACCGCTGGATCTGAGCGGCGGCCGGGGCCGCCGAAGCCAGGGCCCCCGCCAGGGCCAGGGCCATGAGCGGGGCCGGCGCCGCACCGGCTCCCGCTGATCCAGCAAGCGCCCAGCGGGGGAACGGCAATGGTTGTGACAACCTCCGCTGCCGCCCTACGTTGAACTGAGGATCTGCCTCCTTCCGACATGCCCTACGAACCCGGATCCACCCAGTGCCGCGTGCTGATCGACTGCAAGGCGCAGATCGAAGGCATGCTCCTTGCCCTGGAGCGCATCGACAACAGCCGCCACATCCGTGATCAGCTGGTGGCGGTGCACAACCAGCTGGAAGGGCTGCACGAGCTACACCGTCGCCAGCCCGAGGAGCTCGCGTCCAGCAGCGGCACCGCAGGCTGAGCCTGCCCTGCTTACCACTGGAGCGGCCCCGGCCGTCTCATCCACCCCCAGTGGCTGTTTCCTCCTGGAGGCGGGGCTCCCATCCCTGGCAGGCCGCGTAGGCGCCGGCCAGGGTCGGGCGGATCGCCCGCTGGCCAGGCCTGAGCGCGTGACTCACCACGTAGCACCCCTGCCGATCCCGGAAGATCTGGCATCCCGAGCCGGTGCTGTTAACGAAGGAAAGGTCGTTGGCCATGGCATCCCCATCCGGTCACTGGATTTGGTCTAACCCCTCCAGCTCCTGTCCAAAGCTGAGACGACCCGAAGGGAACAAAACGTCAACCGTTGTTGCCGAAAGGGGACTTCAGGGGGTATTTACACCGATGCGTTGACCAGGAACCAGTCCCAGTTGCTGGATCAGGGCCTGACCCTCGCTGGCCCGGCGTCCCGGCAGCTGGGCCTGGCGCAGCAGCACGGGGCAGCCGCCGCTGGCCAGCACCAGCCCCTCCCCCTCCACCAGCTCGAGCACGGTGCCTGGGGCCACCGCTGGTGTGGCCTTCCCGCCCAGGCGGGCCGCCAGGGCGGCGCCGACCGGTGTGAGCTGGTCGGCAAGGCGGCTCACCAGGGGTTCGGTGGCCAGAAGCTTCAGCCGCTCGGCCCCCCAGGAGCAGGACGCCTGGGGATGGAGCCCCATCACCCGGCGGTGAATGGCCAGGGCGGAGGCGTCCCAGTGCACCAGGGTGTCCTCCTTGGTGAGCTGACGGGCATGGCTGGGGTCGCCGGCCTGGCGCCGCACCCCGAGACGGACAAGGCGCTCCGCCTCCGCTCCGGGGCCCGCCGCCTCGATCCGCGGCAGGGCCTCCACCAGCAGCTCGGCGGTGAGCCGGGCCAGCCGCTCCCCCAGCTGGCCGGCGTTCTGCAGCAGGGGGATGGGTAGGCGCCGCTCCAGCAGCACCGGGCCGGTGTCGAGGCCCTCTTCCATCGCCATGATGCCGACACCGGTTTCGGTGTCCCCCTCCAGCAGGGCCCATTGGATCGGGGCCGCACCCCGCCAGCGGGGCAGCAGGGAGCCATGGCCGTTCCAGCAGCCCAGGGGGGGCTGGGTCAGCACGGCCGGCGGCAGGATCTGGCCGAAGGCCACCACCACCGAGACGTCGGCCCCCAGGGCCGCCAGCTCCTGCTGGCAGGCCAGATCCCGGCGAATGCGCTCGGGGGTGAACACCGGCAGAGCCAGCTCCAGGGCCCGCTGCTTGACGGCCGAGGCCACCAGGGACTTGCCCCGGCCGCGTCGGCGATCGGGCTGGCTGACCACGCCCACCAGCCCATGGCCGGCCTGCAGAAGGGCATCGAGGCTGGCCACGGCGTAGGCCGGGGTGCCCCAGAACAGGATCTTCAAGCGTCGCCGGTGATCGAGAGACCCTCCACCCAGACGTGGGGGCAGAGGCCATCGGGGGTTACCTTGGCCGGACCCTCGAAACCGAGGATGGCCTTGAGCAGGGTGCGGATGTCACCGGCGACGGTGGCGGCCTCTATGGAGCGGGGGACACCGTCCTGTACCAACCAGCCATCGAAGGGGAGGGAGAAGGAGCCCTGGCTGGCCTTGACACCGGCATGGAGGGCCGAGAGGGAATCGATCACCACCAGGCCACGGTCGTCGCCGCTGGCACCGGCCGCGAAGCGGTCCAGACCGGGCGCACCACCGCCACTGCCGGGGGTGGGGCCGATCTCGAACCAGTCGGGGCCCACCGAGACCTTGGCCCCGAGGCCCGCATGGCCGGTGGGGGACACCCCGAAGGCCCGGGCCGTGGCCTCCGAGTGGAGGAAATGACGCAGCACGCCGCCCTCCAGCAGCGACAGACGACAGGTGGGGGTGCCCTCCCCGTCGAAGGCGGCCGCGCCCACGTTGGCCGGGTGCAGGCCGTTGTCGTGCAGGGAGAGGAAAGGGACGGCCAGCTGCTCGCCGAGGGACTCGCGCCGGCTGAGGCTGACACCATCCAGCACGGCACGGGCATTGAACAGACTGCTGAAGGCGCCGATCAGATCGAGGAAAGCCTCCGGACTGAAGACGCAGGTGTAGCGGCCGGTGGCGATGGGGGCGTAATCGAGGTGGGCGATGGTGCGCTCCGCCGCCTCCTGCACGCAGCCGGCCACATCCAGGTCGGCGGCGCCGTAGGCCAGCCGCACCGCACCGCTGCTGCGGGGTTTGCGGCCCGCCTCCTCGGCTCGGGCGTAGAGGTAGAGGGAGGCCGTGCTCAGCCGCTGCTGGCGGCAGGCGCCATCGCTGTTGATGTAGAGCCGGTCGCTGCTGCGCTGGGCCAGGCCGTTGTAGGGGACCGTGCCGATGGCCGGATGGCGGCCGAGCAGGTCGCGTTCCGCGTCCCGCAGGGTGTCGAGCAGGGTGAGGATGCTGAGCGGTGTGCTGAGGGGCTGCTCCAGCTCCGGCAGCGGGGCGGTTGCCAGGGGAGAGAAATCGGGGATCTCATCGACGTTGCCGTAGGCACTGGCGTCGCGGGCGCCGGCCAGGGCCCGGGCCAGGCCGGCATCGGAGAGGTCGGAGGTGCTGGTGATGCCCACCAGACCGTCGTCGTTCCAGACCCGCAAGGTGATGGCACTGCGCTGGGCACCCTTCATCTGCTTGGCCTCACCCCGGTCGACCTGCACGGAGGTGTCGGAGCTGCAGGAGGCGCCCAGGTCCCAGCGCCTGACGCCCTCGGCCTGGGCCAGGCTGGCGAGCCGTTGGCGCAGCACCTCGGCGTCGAGGCTGGCTGTGAGCGATTCGGTGCTTTCCATGGTCAGCGTCCTCCCACGGTGATGGTGTCAACCTTGATGTGGGGCTGACCCACCGTGACAAAGATGCTGCCGCTGACCGAACCGCAGAAGCCGGCAGCCAGTTCCAGATCGTTGGCGCACATCGAAATTCTGGGCATCACCTCCTTGGCATCCCCGATCAGGGTGGCCCCCTTCACCGGCTTGGTGAGGGTTCCGTTCTCGATCAGGTAGCCCTCCTCAACGGCGAAGTTGAACTGCCCGGTGGGACCGACACTGCCACCACCCATCGACTTGCAATAGAGGCCCCGGTCGACGGAGGCGATCAACTCCTCAGGCGTGTGGGGGCCAGCGGCGATGAAGGTGTTGCGCATGCGGCTGGCGGCGGCGAAGGCGTGGCTCTGGCGGCGGCCGCTGCCGGTGCGGGGATGGCCGGTGCGGCGTTCGCCGGCCCGGTCGCTGAGGAAGCGCTGCAGGATGCCGTTTTCGATCAACACCGTGCGCTGGGGCTCCATGCCCTCGTCGTCCATGGACATGGAGCCGAAGGCAGCGGCGGTGAGACCCTCGTCGATGGCGGTGAGGGAGGGATGGGCAATGGGCTGGCCGACCATCTCGGCGAAGGGGGTGGTGGCCCGCTCCACCTGGGTGGTTTCCAGCAGGTGGCCGCAGGCCTCGTGGAAGATCACACCACCGAAGCGGTTGGCCAGCACGACGGGGAACTGGCCGGCCTCGACGTAATCGGCATATAGCATCGTGCCGGCGCTGCTGCAGACATCGACGGCGGCGGCTTCCGCATCCCAGCGGCGCAGGTCGTCAGGGCTGTCGGAGGTGCCGTAGCGGCGTCCCAGGCTGGCCCGGTGGTCGCCGTCGGCGGCCAGCACGTTCAGACCCACCGACTGGTGCAGGCGCACATCGCGGGCGAAGGTGCCGTCACTGGCGGCCACCAAGACCTCCTGCCAGTCGCGGGCGTAGCTGCCCCGGCGCACCTGCAGGTGCTGGCCATGGGCCTGGAGCCGGTCGGTGCCCTCCAGCAGACGACTGGTGGCCTCGGCCAGGGACGGACAGGCCTGCAGCCAGCCCTCCTTGGTGGCGGCGAAATCCCGCAGCTCCGGCAGGCCATCGAAGCCGCCACCGGCCTGCACCGGCAGCACCAGCCCCAGCATGCCGAGGGCCTGCTCCAGGGCGGCCCGCAGGCCGACGGCGCTCAGATCGTTGGTGGAAACGAAGCCGTCGCGATCTCCCAGGAACACCCGCAGTCCGGCGCCGGCACCGAAGGCGGGGCTGACGCTGGTGATGCTGTCCTGCTCGGCGAGCAGGCCGAGGTGGTCGGAACGCTCTAGGAACACCTCCACTAGGTCGGCCCCGGCCGACCGGCCACCGGCCAGAAGGGGTTCCAGGACAGACCGCCAGGCCGGATCACCGAGAGCTGCCGGAGAGGCGGACCGCTCGGTGGTGGCAAGGGTGCCGGTGGGAGGGGAGACGACCAAGCGGCGAAGGAAGAACTGGGCCGATTCTGGCGGGTCAGCTCAGCGCACGGCGGGCTGGAAGCGCTCGCTGCGGATCGGTGCCATCAGGAACAGGCGCGCCATCTGGACACCGTTGCCGAGCCAGTGGGGCAGTTTGCGCAGGGCACGCACCGGTGCCGGGGCGCCGGAACGGTCGGCCCGATCGAGGGCGGCATTGTTCTGCACCAGTTTCTCGAGCCGCTCGTAGAACTCGGGATGCTCGACATTGAGCACCACGGGGAACACCCGGGCGGAGGTTTCGTTGGTCTTGGCGATCACGTACTTGTCGTAGGTGCGGGCATCGAGCCCGAGGGCCTCATAGAACTCCTTGCGGGCCACGTCACGCACGTACATGGTGGCGAACACGGCCAGCAGGAAGAAACGGCACCAGAGGCGGGCCGTGAAGCCACGCACCGTGTCCGGCTGGGCCTTCATCAGGGCGTCGAAGAAGTCGCCGTGGCGGTTTTCGTCCTGGCACCAGTTCTCGAAGAAGTTGAAGATCGGGAAGATCTTGCTTTCAGGATGTTGCTCCAGATGGCGGTAAATGGCGATGTAGCGCCAGTAGCCGATCTTCTCGGAGAGATAGGTGGCGTAGAAGATGAACTTGGGCTGGAAGTGGGTGTAGGCCTTGGTGGCCGTCAGGAAGCCCAGGTCGAGCTGCAGGCCGAAGTCAGCCATCGACTTGTTCAGGAAGCCGGCATGGCGGGCCTCATCGCGGGCCATGTGGGCGAAGCATTCCGCCAGCAGGGGGTTGCGCTCCTTGATGCGGCGGCTGAGCTCCTTGTAAAGCAGGAAGCCCGAGAACTCCGAGGTGCAGCTCTGCTCGAGGAACTCGACGAACACCCGGCGGGTTTCGGGGTCGAGTTTGTCGGCGGCGCCTTCGAACTGGCCGTCGCGGACGAAGTGGTGGCGGTTGTAGTCCTTGCGGAACTCCTCGCAGATCGCCTCCAGTTCCACCTCGTTGGGCCGCAGATCCATCGCCGCCATGGCGTCGAAATCCGTGGTGTAGAAGCGCGGGGTGAGGATCGTGTCCTTCACCGGGTCCTTGATGGCCGGGGCATCCGGGGTGCCCACCCGGGGGGCGGTGGGGGCTTGGGTGGTGGGAGGCACCATCGCGCTGGACGTTCAGAGAGCTCGGTCGCCATCGTAGGCATCGATCCCCGCGATCGGTCCGGATGTGAAGCCGCGGATGTGAAGACAGCGAAGGGTTCGGGAGCTCAGTTGGGGCCGAGCCACTTCTGGCCGTTGAGGCGCTGCACGACCCGTGACACCAGCAGCTGGAGGGTCATCTTCTTCTCATCGATCAGGAACGACTCCAGCAGGCTGGGGCTGCCCCCCCCTTCCGTCAGGGCGATGGTCTTGGCGGAGCTGATGTCCGGCCGGGTGAAGCAGAGCCAGAAGCGTCGCTCGCCGGGAAGCTTGCCGCGGACCATCCAGCAGTCGGCCCCGACCACGGGCATGGCGCCCTGCTCGAAGACCAGCTCCGGGGAGGGACCGCCGTAGGCCTGGATCTCCTTGATCAGGGCCGGCAGCAGCAGCTCCGGCACGAACGCGTCGAATGGCTTGTCCTCAGGGGCGGGGGGCTTCGCCTTCGGCGCAGCTGCCTTCGCCTCCGGCGGGGCGGTCTTCGCCTCGGGCGAGGTGGCGACGGGATCGGGCGTGTTGCTGGGGGTCTCGGTCACCGGAGCGATCCCTGGGCGCGATGGTGCGAGAACTTTAGGCAGCGTCCTCCAGCCTCAGGTGTGCGCGGAGACGGGACTCACCACTCCTCACCATCCCGATCGCCCCAGTCGTCATCAACGCTGGCCACGGCCGCAGAACGCGGCACCGCGGCCGGCTCGGCACGGAAGGGCCTGGGGGCGCCGCCCTCGGGGCGGTGCAGCACGCGGTAGGGCACCGAAACCGTGGGCGCCGGCTCGCCGGGGGCACGGCTGGGGCCGGCTGGAGCCGCGGTGGCAGGGGCGTCGCCGGCGTTGGGCGACCTGGACGTCGTGGATCGCGGCTCGGTGCTGCCGCCCCAGGGGGCTGTCCAGGGTTCCTGCTCCTGGCGGCGGTGGATGGTGCGGCGCAGGGACGGCCGCTCGCCCTGGCGCAGGGCCAGGGCCGTGGCGCTGGCGCTCAGGGCCGCACCTCCTCCGGCGGCGATGGCCATCCACAGGCCAATCGGCAACGCGGGGGACTGCCAGGTGAGCAACCGCAGGGGCAGGGTGGGCCTGGGGTTGAGGGCCGCCACCAGCAGGGTCACCAGCAAGGGCGACAGCAGGGGCAGCAGCAACAGGCGGTGCAACACGGTCCGGAGCGTCAGATGGTGGAGGCTTCGTCCGCAGCAGAGCGGGCCACGGGCCCCTGCCAGCGCTGCAGGGAACCCAGCTGGAGGCCCAGGGTGTCGAAGACGCGGATCACCAGGAAGTCCACCATCTCACCGATCGAGGTGGGTTGGTGATACCAGGCCGGCACCGGGGGGGCGATGCGGGCACCGGCCTCAGCCAGGCGGGTGAGGTTGCGCAGATGCACCAGGTTCCAGGGCAGTTCCCGCGGCGCGATCACCAGGGGGCGGGCCTCCTTGAGATGGACATCGGCCGCCCGTTCGATCAGATCCAGGGCCACCCCGGAGGCGATCCTCCCCACCGTGCCCATGCTGGCCGGCAGGATGACCATGCCACGGGTGAGGAAGCTGCCGCTGGCGATGGCGGCAGCCTGGTCGTTCCAGCGATGGCAGTGGAGGCGGCCGGTCGTACAGCCCGTGCGATCGCGCCAGAACCGCTCCTGGGCATCTGGCTCCGACGGCACCCGCAGGCCCATCTCCGCCTGCCAGACGCCAATGGCGCCGCGACTGGTCACCATTTCGACCGACTGGTCGTCCTCGAGCAGCAACTGCAGGGCCCGCTCGGCCAGGGGCTGGGCGGAGGCGCCGGACACCGCCAGAACCACGGGAAGCGAGGCAGGCGCCATGGGCGGCTCAGCCCTCGCTCTCGGGCAGGGAGGGGTCGCTGTCCGTGGCGCCGTCGTCACCGTCCTGCTCGAAGGTTTCGGGCTGGAGCACGGCCAGGTCAATCTGATGGCGCAGGGCGTCGACCTTCTGGATCTCCACGTCCACCCCGTCCCCCACCATGTAGGTGCGACGGAACTTGCGGCCCACCAGGCGGTTCTGGCGGGAGCGGTACTCGTACCAGTCGTCCTTGAGGGAGCTGACGTGCACCAGACCCTCCACCTGGGATGGGGGGACCTCGACGAAGAAGCCGTAGCTCTGGACGCCACTGATCACCCCAGGCAGGGTCTGACCCACCAGGGGCTCGGTGTGGCGGGCCTGGGCCAGGGCCAGGGCATCGGACTGCAGTTCCTGCAGGAAGCGGCTGCGGCCATTGAGGCGCTGGGCCAGACCATGCTCCAGGCCCTGCTGGTAGGGGGCCAGCTGGCCAGGGGTGAGCAGGGGCCAGTCGGTGCTGCCATGGCAGGTGTCACTGGACAGGTCGGTGCTGATCTTGTGGCGCACGCTGGGCCGGTCCTTGCCATCCACCAGCAGGGTCACCAGCAGCTGCTGGTTCCAGAGGTCGGCGTAGTGCAGCCCAGGGCAGCACCAAGGCGCCAGGGCGATCGCCTCACCGGCCACGGCGTGGGGGCCGGAATCGGGCGCCAGCTGCACCGGCCTCAGGGCATCACGCAGCTGCTGCTGCAGGGGACGGCCCCGGTCGGTGGCGGCGAAGACGGCGGCCAGTTCAGCGGCGCTGGCATTGCCATCGGCGCTGAGCTCCATAGGGATGTCCAGGGCCAGGGCCGCCTTGGCCACGTCGTTGATCTCGGTGGCCTCCGGGGCCGGATTGAGGGCAAACAGGGCGGGCAGCTCCAGGGCCAGCAGGTGGCGACCCAGCGCCCGGTGGGCGACCAGGACGGCTTCCCGCAGGATCGCCACCGGATCCTCGGCGGGCAGTTCCACCAGCCAGCCCTGCTGGGCCGCATCCGGCGCGGGCACCTGGAGGTCGCCCAGGCTGTCGATCGCGGGCATCGGCAGATCCAGGTCGATCGAGCCCGCCGCCAGCCGCCGCTGGCGCAGCAGGCCACTCAGCTGCACCAGCTGCTCCAGCAGGGGCAGGTGGTCCTTGAGGGCCTTGAGGGGCGCGGGGGTGGTGCGGGCCTTGGGCTTGCGCTCGGCCAGGGCCTGCATGGCGGCCCGGTCGACCCGGGCATCGGGGCTGACCTGGCTCAGGCTGAAGCGGAAGTGTTCGAGGTTCCCCTCCCCGTCCAGCTCCAGGGCCACCGAGAGGGCCGCCTGGCTTTCACCAGGACGGAAACCGCTGGCCTTGGCCAGGGCCGGGGGGAGCAGGGGAAGCCAGCGGCGTCCCACACAGATCGCCTCACCCTGGTCCCGCAACCAGGTATCGAGGCTGTTGCCCATGCCGATGCGCTCGGCGATGGCGGGGCTGTGCACCCACAGCCGCCAGCCCCCTTCCCGCTCCTCCAGGGACACCGCCGGAAGACCGGGGGCTTCAGCACCCTCCCAGGCCTCCAGCAGCAAGGTCGGCAAGGCGGTCAGATCGGCACGGCCCTTGGCGACGGGCTGCTTCAGGGTCGTACGGGGGCAGGCCGGCCGTTCCTGCAGGCGGTGCTTGGCCAGCAGCAGGTCGGTGTCGGCGGCCTCACCGCCATGCACCGGCAGGCTGCGGGCAACATGGCCGGCAGGACCGAACTGGGCCACCGGGAAACGGTCGATCTTCACCTCCACCACCGCCTCCTCGGGCGGGTCGAGGTGAACCGCATCGTCCTCGGTGAGGGCCACGGAGGTCAGCAGCCTGTCGTCGAGAGGAACGGCGACCAGCTGCCCGTCCTGGCGTTCCACCTGGGCCAGCAGGCTGGGGGTATGGCGCTCGAGGATGCACTGGACCCCCCCTTCCGGGGAGCGGCGCCGGCCCCCCTCACGGGTGATCCGGACCAGCACCCGGTCTCCGTTCCAGGCGTGGTTGAGCTGGTGGTCACGGATGTAGATGTCTTCACCGCCGTCGTCCCGCAGGGCGAAACAGAACCCCTTGCTGGAACAACGCAGGCGTGCCGGGATCAACTCGGGGGTGTCGCGTGAGCGCAGGCCTTCGGCGTCCTCCTCCACCAGCCCCAGCCGCTGCAAGGCCACCAGCCCGATGCGCAACTGCTGCTTGCAGGACTTGGTGGTGAGCCCCAGAGACTTCTCCAGCTTGGCGAGGGCCACCGCATCGGTCGTGGAGAGATGGTCGAGCAGGTCGGCGACCGTGAACTTCATCGGATGGGGGGTACGCAGGGGATGGCGCTGGTGGAGCAGCACGGTGGCCAGGCTGGTCCGGAGCCCGACGGGGGTTCGGCGGCCCCGCTGGTGGCTGGATGGCCCGAGGCGCTCGCCATCGCGGCGGACGTCATCGGACGACTCTAAGGAGCGGGGGTGTCGGCGTCCTCGCCGCTCCCCGCACCGGAGCGCAGGATCAGGCGGCTGCCGATGATCAGGAAGCCGGCGGCGGCGGCCAGCTGCAGGCCATCGGTGGGGATGACGCTGGAGAGGGAGCCACCCGCCGCCGCCCCCACCAGGCTGGCCAGCACCAGGGCGGTGGCACTGCCGGCGAAGACGGCCCCGGGCCGGTTGGAGGTGCCACTGATGCTGACGATGGCCAGTTGCGTCTTGTCGCCGAGCTCGGCCAGAAAGACGGTGGCGAAGGTGGAGGCGAGCAGGGCGAACGGCATGGGGATCTCAGGACGTGAGCAGGTGCAGGGGCGCCAGGTGCAGCACCGCCTGACGGCCGAGCCACAGGCCCAGGGCCACCATCAGCACCCCCGCCGCCCGCTCGAGCTGGTGGGCGGGCATGACGGTGGAGAGCCAGCGTCCCAGCAGCACCCCCACCAGGCTGGAGCAGATCAGGGCCAGCGAGGCCCCCACGAACACGATGAACGGGCGGCCCGACTGGGCCGACAGCAGCAGGGCGGCCAGCTGGGTCTTGTCGCCCAGTTCCGCCAGAAACACGGTGGTGGCCGTACTGAAGAAAACGGTGATCCAGCTGGAGGGGGCCGGGGAGTCGGTCGCTACCGGCGGCGGCGTGGGCTGATCGGGGGCGTCGGGGGCGCTGGTCATGACGGCTGACGGATCGTCCGCAGGAAACGGTGCATCACGGTGTGGCGGCCGCCCAGCTCGGCACGGATCTGTTGCTTGCAGGAGGCGATGGCCAGGGCCTCGGGATCGTCCCCGGGCTGGCCGAACAGGGCTACCAGCTGATCCACCCGGCAGAAATCGGGCCGCTCCGCATAGATGCGGCAACGACGGGAGCCGGTGTCGAAGTGGCGGCACCAGCCGTCCTCACCCACCATCGAGAGGTACAGCTGTTGCTGCTCGGGGTCGAGGGCCTCGATCGCGTCGCCCCTGAGGGCCGGATCGAGACGGCAGCAGGAGCCGCAGCCGCTGATGCAGTGCCAGTGCTCGGATCGGGGCAACGGAGCGCAACGGTTTGTTCCATTCACTCACACCCCACGACCACCCCCACGGCCGGCGCCAGCCATCACAACCCGATCACGGCTGCGAGTCCCGTGTCCGGAAGAGGTCGGCAGGCGACTTACACTCCTTGGCGATTGTCCCCTTCGCCAGCTGTCGTCCCATGGGTATCGACTTCCATCTCATCTCCAACTTCGGCGCCCTGGCCCTGATCACCCTGGCCGGTCCGGCCGTGATCTTCATCCTCTACTACCGCCGCGGCGCCCTCTGAGCCCACGGGCATCAGCAGGTCGGCCAGGGCGTGATACACCGGCCGTCCCTGAATCGCCTGACCGGTGTAGGTGGCGATGGCGGCGGCGGCCACCAGGCCCGGCAGGAGTTGCTGGTCGCCTGCCATGCGGATGGCGAACGCCACCGTCATCACCGGCAGCTGGGTGGCCCCCGCCAGTCCGGCCGCCATGCCCAGGGCCAGGCCCAAGTGGGGGTCCCCGGCCAGGGCCCGCACCACCCCCGCTCCGAACACGCCCCCCAGGGCAAAGGCCGGGTCGATCAGGCCGCCGGGTATTCCCGCCGACAGGGCCAGCACGGGCCCGAGCAGCCGTGCGGCCAGCAGGGCCACCCAGGGCCAGTCGAGCGTCGTGTCGGCGTCCTGGTCGAGGACCAGGCGCATCAGCGCTTCCCCATCACCGCCACTGGCGCCGCCGGTGAGCAGGGCCAGCAGGGCCAGCACCACCCCTGCGGCCAGGCCGAGACGCAGGGGCCACCGGCGGGCGATGGGGGTGATCAGGGCCGTTGCCCGCACCAGCAGCCAGGCGAAGCCACCACCGAGCAGGCCGCCGCCGAAGCCAATGGGGATCGCCCACAACAGCTGGTCGAGTTCCGTCACGGGGCTGGCGTTGATCCCCAGGGCGAACATCGGCTGACCACCCAGGTTGCTCACCAGCGCCGCCGCACTGGCCAGCACCAGGGCCGGCCAAACCAACCGCTGCTGGAAGCTGCCGGTGAGCTCCTCCACAACGAAGATCACCCCCATCAGGGGGGTGTTGAAGCCGCCGGCCAGACCGGCACCGGCGGCACCGGCCAGCAGATGGCCCCGGCTGGTCCGGTGCAGCAGGCCCGGCCAGCGCCGCAGCAGGGCCTGGCCCACCGAGGCACCCACCTCGACCACGGGACCCTCCCGACCCAGCGGCAGCAGGGCCAGGCTGGCCACGGTCCAGAGCCCCAGCCGTTCTCCCGTGGGGGCGGCGCCCAGCAGCTGGGCGCCCCGATGGGGATCCTCCAGGCAGAGCATCACCTGGGGGATGCCCGAGCCGGCGCCGCGGCGCCAGGGGCCCCGCTGGAGCCAAAAAAGAAGGGGCACCAGGGGGATCGGCGCCAGGGCCAGCAGCCAGCCAGGGCCGCTCCAGGGGCCGCCGCTGAACGCCGGCAGGACCGAGAGCAAACGGTCCTGGAGCAGGTCGATGCGGTTGAGGGGCCAGCAGGCCAGCCCCACCAGGGCCCCCAGCAGCGCCAACTGGGCGAGGGAACGCAGCAGGCCGAAGCGATGGCGGCTCATCCTGCGGCCATCCCCAGGGCCATGGCCGCCTCCCGCAGCAGTCCCTGCACGTAGGGATGGGGCGAATCCGCTGCATCAGCGAGTGCGCCGGAATCCGGCTGGATGGCTGAGCGCAGCTCCTCGCCGGCGGCGTTGGTGATCACCAGGGTGTCGCCCTGGCGCCGGCACCAGTAGGTGCGATCCCGCCGCTGCAGGACCACCCCGTCGCCGCCGCTGCAGCGGATCGCCTCAAGTTCCAGCTGGAACCGTTCCACCCCCTGCCAGTCATCGCGGCGCAGCCGGAAGGCCACATCCACCGGCCCGGCCCACTGGCTGGGTCCCTGCCAGCGCCAGCCGATCGCCCGCAGCCGCACGTCCCCCTGGGCCAGCTGCAGTTGCAGGTGGCCGCCACGCAGCAGCTTCTGCTCCAGCACCTGGCAGCGACTGGTCCAGAACAGGGGTGTGGGGTTGCCGATGCCGAAGGGGGCCAGCCGTTGCAGGTGGTGCCAGAACTCCCGATCGATGCGCTCCAGCCGCAGCAGGGCCTCGGGTTCGACGGCGCGCCCATCCCCCGCCGCCTCCAGCCAGGTGCCGGCCAGAGCCTCGAGGCGTTCCTGCAGGGCGGCCACGTTCTCCGCCCGCACCGTGAAGCCACCGGCGGCCGGATGGCCGCCGTGGCGCTCCAGCAGCTCGGCGCAGGCGGTCAGGGCCGCATCCACGGCGAAGCCCTTCGGCGCCCGCACCGAAGCCCGCAGGCGACCGCCCCCCTCCGCCGCCAGCAGGGCCACCGGTCGGCCGAAACGCTCCACCAGCCTGGAGGCGACGATGCCGATGACGCCGTGGTGCCAGTGGCCCTGGGCCAGCAGAAGGAAGGCGGGCCGGCGTGGGCCGTCGGCCTCCAGCAGGGCCAGGGCCTCCGCCTCGATCGCGCCGCAGAGTTCCCGGCGCTGGCGGTTGAGGGCTTCACAGGAGCGGGCCAGCTCCAAAGCCTGCTCCGGGTCCTCCGTGGTGAGCAGGTCAACCACCAGCTGGGGATCGCCCAGCCGGCCCACGGCATTGATGCGGGGGGCCAGCTGGAAGCCCACCGCCTCCGCATCGACCCGGTGCTTCTCCAGGCCCGCCAGTTGCCGCAGGGCCTGCAGGCCCGGCAGGGGGCTGCGGCCCAGCAGGGGCAGGCCATCCAGCAACCAGCGGCGGTTCACCCCCTGCAGCGGCGCCATGTCGGCAATGGTGCCGATGCAGAACAGGTTGAGGGCGATCTCCAGCCCCTGGGGATTCTTCAGCCGCCGGCAGAGGGCAGTGGCCAGCACGTGGGCCAGCCCGACGCCCGCCAGGCCCCGGTAGGGGGAGCCTTCCGGGGTGACGGCCGGGTGCAGCAGGGCCAGGTGCCGCGGTAGCTGGGGAGGCAGGGTGTGGTGGTCGGTGAGGATCACCTCCACATCAAGGGCGGCGGCCCGCTCGAGGGCCTCGGTGGCGGCCACTCCGTTATCCACGGTGATCAGCAGCCGTACCCCCTCGGCCGCCAGCCGTTCCACCATGGCCGCATTGAGGCCGTAACCGTCCTCCATGCGGCTCGGGATGGCGGCCCGGGGCCGGGCGCCGAGGCGCTGCAACACCCCCACCAGCAGGGCGGTGCTGGTCATGCCATCGGCGTCGTAGTCGCCGCAGATGGCCACCGACTCGGCCGCCTGGCAGCAACGCACCAGCCGCTCGACCGCCAGCTCCAGGCTGGGGAAATGGGCGGCGGGATCAGGGGCAGCCTCGGGTTCGAGCAGCTCACGCACCGCCGACTCCGTCAGCAGGCCGCGACGCCGCAGGAGCGCCAGCAGTTCCTCGGGCAACGCGCCGCCGGGATCCCGGCTGGCCGACGCCGGCTCATCGCCGCCCAGCGGAGTGGGCAGCAGCCAGCGTCGCTCGTCGACGGCAGGGAGCAACGATCGACGGGCGGGGCCTTTGCATTGTGGGAGGCGGGGCAGCGCGACGCACCCCTTAGCCTGGCAATGGCAACAGATGTGGCATCCGATGGCCCCGGCCCTGACGGCCCTGCTCTGGGACGTGGATGGCACCCTGGCCGAAACGGAGTTCGAGGGCCACAGGGTGGCGTTCAACCACAGCTTCGCGGCCGCTGGTCTGCCCTGGCGATGGGATCGCCCCACCTACGCCCGGCTGCTGGCGGTGAGTGGCGGCCACGAGAGGATCACCCATTTTCTGGAGCAGGCAGAAGGCCGCGCCCCCGAGCCGGAGCGGGTGGCGGATCTGCAGCGCCACAAGCAGACCCTCTACACGGCTCTGGTGCGTCAGGGCGGGCTGGCCCTCAGGCCGGGGGTGGCCCGCTTGGTGCAGGCGGCCGCCGCAGCGGGCCTGCGGCAGGCGATCGTCACCACCAGTGGGCGCCCTGCCGTGGCCTCCCTGCTCGAAGGTGCGCCGCCCGGGGTGGCCGAAGCCTTCGAGTTCTGGATCTGCGGCGAGGACGTGGAACGCAAGAAGCCCGATCCGGAGGCCTACCGGCTGGCCCTGCAACGCCTGGAGGCCGGTGATCAGGGGGTGCTGGTGCTGGAGGACTCCCCGGCCGGCCTGGCGGCCGCCAGCGGCGCCGGCCTGCCCTGCCTGGTCTGCCTGAGTGAGGCGACCCGGGTGCAACCGGCCAGAGCCTTCAGCGCCGCCCGGGCCGTGGTCGAGAACCTGGAGGAAAGTGAGAGGGCGGTGGCGGTGCGCCAGGGTCCGGCTTGCCCCGGCCACCAGGTGACGCTGTCGTGGTTGCAGCGCCTGCTCGATCCGCCATGACCCGCCTCCCCCTGCAGCGCACCCGTTTCCAGGGCCTGATCAGCCGACTGGGGACAAGGGTGGCCGGCCAGGTGCGGCGCAGCTGGCGGACCGGCAGCCTGGCCGCCCTGGCCCTGCTGCTGGGATTCTTCTCCGGTCAGAACCTCACCAGCTTTCTGCTCATCGCCTCTCCGGGGGGGAGGCCGGCCGTGGTGCTGGGCCTGCTGCTGGTGATCGAAACACTGGTGCGGTTGCGAAGCCGCCTGGTGCGGGACGAGCCCCCCCTGGGCTGGGTGATCGTCGACAACCTGCGCATCGGCGTCACGTACTCGATCGTGCTGGAGGCGTTCAAGCTTGGGACCTGACCCGGCGGCGGCCTGGGAACGGCGGCTGGAACGGGCCGGCGACCTCGGGCCGGTGCACCCCAGCCTTCTGCGGTACCTGGCCCTGCCGCTGCTGCGGCGGCTCGAGGACGGCCTGGGAAGCGAAACGGGCCAAAGGAAACCGGTCCTGGCCCTGAATGGACCGGTGGGAGCCGGCAAGACCAGCCTGGGCGGCGCCCTCGAACACCTGGCCGCCCTGGGCGGCCTGCGGCTCGTGGTGGTCTCGATCGACGATCTCTATCTCCCGGCCGACGAACGGCGCCGGGTGCTGGCGGGCAATCCCTTCGGCGTCAGCCGGGTGCCGCCCGGCAGCCATGACCTGCCGCTGCTGCTGGCGGCGCTGAACGGCTGGCGCGCCGGGGGCCCGCTGCGGCTGCCCCGTTTCGACAAGACGCTGGCAGGAGGCGAAGGGGAACGATCCGGGTGGCGGGAACAGCCCGCGGACGCCCTGGTGATCGAGGGCTGGCTGATGGGATGCCGGGCCCTTGGTCCGCTGGCCCTGGAAGCATGGCTGCAGAGCGGGGCTGGTCTGGAGGAACTGACCACCGAGGAACGCCAGTGGCTGCCCATCTGGGACCGCCATCTGGCGAGCTACGGGGACCTCTGGAGCGCCTGTGATGGGCTGTGGCTGCTGCATCCGCAGCGCTGGAGCCTGCCGCGCCGCTGGCGCTTCCAGGCCGAAGCCATACAACGGCGTGCGGGTGGGGGCTGGCTCACGGCCGACAAGCTCGATGGCCTTGTGCGGGCCACGGTCCGTTCGCTCCCACCGGCGCTCTACCAGGACCCGTTGCTCAGGCGGCAGCCATCCCTGGAGCTGCAAGGCGGTGTGATCCTCGATGGCAGGAGGCGTTGCCGCCCCCTGGGGGCTCAGCTCTCTTCGCTGGCTTCGGCGTCTTCGGCGATCGGGTAGACGAAGCCCTGGGCGCGACCGCTCAAGACGGCCTTGCCCAGCGACATGGCCTTCTGGGCCGCCACACCGGCCTTGGCCTTCCAGTGGGCGTGGCGTTGGTTGCGCTTGCCTTTGGAGGTTTTCTTCTTGGGTACGGCCATCCGGCTATCTCGTTGCCAAACGATGATCCTGCGCCGCCGACTCGCCTTTCGTCAAATGGCTACAGTCCATTCCTGATAAGGATGCCAGGCCTGTGAGCAGCAGTTCTCCTCCGGAGCCGGCCAAACCAGCCCCACCGGTGCAACCGGGCTTCAGCCTCGGGGGCCAGTCCTCCGCCGCGCCCTCCTACAGCCAGCTGCTGCGGGACATCGCAGCCGGAAAGGTGAAGAGCCTGGAGCTCTCCCCCGCCCAGCGGGTGGTGACCGCCACCTTCGCCGACGGCCGCAGCCGCCAGGTGGCGGTCTTCAGCGACAACCAGCAGCTGTTGCGCACCGCCGAACAGGCC